>Ga0209168_10000352_pt1 | contig 49052 bp, 34 predicted proteins | sample Coa_R1_FD_187156 | JGI IMG/M metagenome (GOLD analysis project Ga0209168, IMG submission 187156) | Surface soil microbial communities from Centralia Pennsylvania, which are recovering from an underground coalmine fire - Coalmine... | ecosystem: Environmental > Terrestrial > Soil > Unclassified ...
TTGATCACGCGTCTCTCCTCCGTGAAAGCGAAATCAACTGCTCAACTCAACGTTGTAGCACGAACCGTCTTCCCTGCATCCGCATATTTACTGCATCAAGTTAACTATTTTTGCGCCGGAAAGTAGCTAGCTAAAGATTTCTTAACAGAATCAGTGGTGGGCTTGAACCTTTCATGAAGGGCTATCGAGCCCGAAAATATTTACAAGTTGTTGACAGTTTGGTGACAATCCCGCGGCCCCTGCCTGCCTATCATACTGGTGATGACGGACGGAGATTGAGGTCCCTGACCTCCTTTTCCACCGCCGTTAGACTGGAATCCAGTCGAACCGACGCTGAACAATCAAGAGGTAGCCAACCCTGGCAAAAGATCCTCCTGGCTTCCCCTTGATCTTGTTCGCTTCCCAGTCGGTTCGACTGGAATCGTCGCTCCGAACGGCATGTGCGCCCCGATCTTGATCTTCAGGGTTCCGGATCTGAATGAATCGAGATTCGGCGCACTTGCCGGGTTTCCCTGGCATCACCGTGCCGTCCAGGCGCGGGCTGGGAGCTTATCTGGAATTGTCACGAAATTGTCAACAGCTTGTAACTTTTCTAAGACTCAATTTTGGCAGCCGATGAATTGTCGAGCGCGGAAGGCCGCAGCTATAATTCAGCTAACTCTCGTGTGGTGAAGACGAGTGGCCCTTCGCGATCATGAAAGCCCATTGAAAGTTCAGATTATTGAAAGTTCAGACTAAGGGTGAGGTATCTGGCACAACATGGAAAAAATTCTGGTGGTCGAGGATGATCGTGCGGTGCAAAAAGCCCTGACGCGGCTATTTGTTTCGAACGGATACGGCGTTGAGATTGCCCAGAACGGCAATGCGGGCATGGAGTCGTTTGCCGCCGGGGCCCCGTCCGCGGTGGTTCTTGATCTCAGGCTGCCTGGCATGCAAGGGCAGGAGGTTTGCAAGGAGATCAAGAGCCGGGCTCCGTCTCTTCCAGTAGTCGTGTTGAGCGCATCTACAGACGTGGTAGACAAGGTCCTCCTGCTGGAGATCGGGGCTGACGATTACGTAACTAAACCTTTCAGTCCAAGAGAGTTGTTGGCCCGGGTAAGGGCCTCCATGCGTCGAGCAAGCCGGATGCCCGGAGTTCCCGAGGTTTTTACGATTGGCGATATCACGGTGAATTTCACCAAGATGGAGTTGACGCAGGCGGGCAAGCCCATTGCGCTGACTGCACAGGAATTCAAGGTCCTAAAGTTCTTTGTGCAGAACCAGGACCGGGTGATCTCGCGCGATGAGCTGCTGAATGAGGTGTGGGGCTACCAGAGCTATCCTTCGACCAGGACAGTGGACAATCACATTCTCAGGCTCAGGCAAAAGCTGGAAAAAGACCCCGCGCACCCGCTCCACTTCAAGACGGTCCACGGCTCGGGGTACAAGTTCGTGCGCTAACGAAGCAAAACCGACAACACCAAAGTCTGAAAAACGCTTCAGCCGGCGGTGGCCAGGGGAGCCATGCTCACGCAAGTCCGGTTACGAACAAAATTTCTGACACTACTGCTATTGGGCGTTCTAGCTGTAACGGTGACAACCCTGCTGGTTGTGCGTGGCGCGGTTGAAAACCAGATTCGCACCCAGATTTCCGGAGACCTGCGCAACTCAGTCCTTACCTTCAAAGCCTTTCAGGGAGAGCGAGAGACAACTCTCAGCCATTCGGCGGAGTTGCTCGCAGATCTTCCCACGGTAAAGGCTGAGATGAGCACGGAAGACGTGGCAACCATACAAGATGCCTCCAAGGATACGTGGCGCCTCAGCGGTAGTGATCTCCTGGTGCTGGCTGAACCGGCAGGCAGGATCATGGCAGTACACGCAACCGCCAGGGAGCTATCGCGAACAAGCGTGCAAGAAGCACTTACGCGCTCGGCCCATCTACCGGACAGCAGGCAATGGTGGTTCCTGGACGGAAATCTCTATGAGGTATTTCTCCAGCCAATTTATTCAGGTCCATCACGAGAAGACCAGGTAAAGGGAATTCTTGCCCTGGGCTACGAGATCAACCAGGGTCTGGCCACAGACGTAAGCCGGATTACCGGAAGCCAGGTGACATTCCTGTATGGCGATTCCGTTGTAGCAACCACCATCGACACGTCCAGACATGCGGATTTCGCGCAAAAGGTCCACGATATTGCCGCACCGGCAAATCCCGCTCCGGAGGACCTGCAATTGAGTGATGAACGCTATTTAGGGGCCTCTGTGGAATTAGCGCCCGGCGCCACGCCCGGGGCGCGGTTGATCGTTCTAAAGTCTTACGATGAAGCCACAGCGCGCTTGCGCGGGCTTTATCGCGTGCTGGCGGGACTGGGAATACTCGCTCTATTCGGAGTGAGCCTGCTGGCATTCGCCATTTTTCGCCGCTACACCCGTCCGCTGGAGGAATTAATGGCCGGCGTGCGCGCCCTGGGAAGAGGAGATTTTGGTTATCCGCTGGCGCCGCATGGGAACGACGAACTGGCCGAGGCAACGGCCTCTTTCATCCGCATGCGAGACGACCTTCAGGCAACGCAAAGAAAGCTGCTCGAGTCTGAGCGCCTGGCCACCATGGGGAGAATGGCCAGCTCCATTTCCCACGACCTGCGACATCAACTCACTTCCATTGTGGCGAATTCCGAGTTTCTATCAGAGCCGGACCTTGACCGGGGACAATCCGAAGAACTTTATCAGGAGATACGGGATGCAGTGGGGCGCATGACCGAGCTCATTGATTCTCTACTCGAATTCTCCAAGGGCCGGGACGCGCTATCACTATCCTATGGCAGTCTGGAAGAGACCATGCAGCGGGCCATCCGTGCGGTGCACAGCCATCCTGCCGTACAAAACGTGAACATCATGTTCCATTGTCACGGCAATCGCGAAGGCTGGTTCGACTCCAAGAGGCTGGAACGCGCTTTTTACAACTTATTGCTCAATGCCTGCCAGGCTTCCTCTCCGGCGCCATGCGAGATTGAGGTAGTGATCCAGGAAAAACCGCACGCAGCGGAGATTTGGATCTCGGATAGCGGTCCCGGAATACCGGAGCATGTGCGCAACAAGATATTCGAGCCATTTTTCAGCTTTGCCAAGGAAAATGGAACCGGGCTTGGTCTGACCATCGTTCAGAAAATTCTGGAAGAGCACGGCGGAAGCATCGCGCTTACCGATTCGTCGCCCGGGCACACTACTTTCAGGATGGTGCTTCCGCTGGTTTTCGATCACGAAGGTGACGGGGCAGGCGACATGTCCTCAGTCAACTCCGACAACAATATCACTTCTGCACATTGAGAGATTAGCAATGCCGTTAACCAAATCTATCTATCTTCGCGCTCTCTATCTCATTGCGTTCCTGATCTTTGTGCTTCGCCCCGACGCCGTTTGCGCCCAGCAAGGCTCGGCGGCCGCTCCCGTATCCGAGGCCTCCTCACTGCAGGATTCCATTCGCCAGATGCAGCTCCAGATCCAGCAAATGCAGGTGCTGCTGCACGAGATGAAGGAGGATGCGGACCGTTCAAGGACGGAAACGCTGGAGTTAAAGCATGAACTGCAGCTCACACGGGAAAAGCTGAATTCCATGGATCTCTCCGCAAACACTCCCGCTGCAAAGGCTCCAGCGCCACAGACTTCCGCCGAAACCGGTCCCACGCAGGAGAGTCCGGCGGAAGAAAAAAGCGTAGCGGAGCGTGTGGCGAAGCTGGAAGAAGACCAGCAACTGGCGCATAGCGAGATTGACGAACAACACCAGACCAAAGTGGAGAGCGCGGCGAAGCGCCGGGTAAAGCTCTCCGGAATCCTGCTGATGAACGTGTTCAGCAACCAAGGCAATCCAGATCATTTCGAGGTGCCTGGCGTCGCGCTACCCGCCACGTCATCCGCAACGGGGGGCAATACGGGTGGGAGCTTCGGCGCCACCTTCCGCCAATCTGAAATTGGATTGCAAGTCTATGGGCCCACGATTGCCGGCGCAAAGACGAGCGGGGATCTGGTGGCGGATTTCTTCGGAGAATTTCCCGAAACAGTGAACGGATCGAGTAGCGGATCATTTCGCTTGAGGACGGGCACGATCCATCTGGACTGGGCGCACACCTCGGTTGTGGGAGGCGTGGACAGCCTTTTCTTCTCTCCCCTTTACCCTACGTCCTTCGCGTCCGTGGCGATTCCGGCGCTGTCGTATGCCGGAAACCTCTGGGGCTGGCTGCCGCAACTCAGGGTGGAGCACCGTTTACTTGCCCGGGAGGACTCCACGCTCACGATATCGGCCGGCATTTTTGATCCGCTGACCGGCGAGGCGCCGCAAAATGAATTCCTGCGCATCGCCGGCGCCGGCGAAAGTTCCCGGCAGCCCGGCTATGCGGGGCGGCTGGAGTGGGCGCGCAAGATTTCCGGGCAGCCTTTCGCGCTGGGCGTTGGCGGCTACTACAACCGGGAAAATTGGGGCTTCAATCGCAATGTAGATGGCTTTGCCGCGACCACGGACTGGATTGTCCCTTTCGGACAATACTTCAGCCTGAGCGGCCAGTTTTATGGTGGGCGGGCCATCGGCGGCTTGGGCGCCGGCATTGGGCGGAGCATCGATTTCAACGGCATACTATCTACTCCCACGGCTACGATCAGTCCGTTGGAATCCATTGGCGGATGGAGCCAAATCAAGATCAAACCGGCAGCTAAGATTGAATTCAATATCGCGGCCGGTCAGGATAGCGTGCCGGCCGGGGACGTACACGGCTTTAACCAGGCGTCCGGTTATTTCGCAGCGAATCTGACAAGGAATCGAAGCGAATTTGCTAATTTTATTTACAGGCCTCGTTCCAGCCTTTTGTTTTCCACAGAGTTCCGCACGCTGCGGACATTCACGGTGGATGGAACCAGCCAGCGGGTGAACCAAGTGAATCTGGTTATGGGAGTGCTTTTCTGAAAAGCCATACTACATCCTGCTTTCGCTCCTTGGGGGTTTTCCTCCTTTGGCTTCTGAGCCTGGCGACTTTGCTGGTCTCTGCCTCGGCCGGGGCACAATCATTCACGGTGAATGCTTCAGTTGAGGTGACGGGGCTTCGCCCGCATCATAAGAGCCCTGGTAACGGCGAGGTGGTAGTGTGGCTGGCGCCCCTTGCAGGAACAGCCGCGGCCAGCCCGCCGACGCAGCCGGCTTCCACACACAAATTTATCCTGCTGCAGAAAAACAAGACCTTTGAACCCCACGTGCTGGTAATTCCAGCGGGTTCTCAAGTGGAGTTTCCCAACAAGGATCCCTTTTTTCACAACGTGTTCTCATTGTTTGAAGGCAAGCGGTTTGACCTGGGATTGTACGAATCCGGAAGCACGCGCTCGCTGCGGTTCGACCGGCCCGGAATCTCCTATTTGTTCTGTAACATCCATTCCGAGATGAGCGCCATCATCATCGCTCTGAACACGCCGTACTATGGGATTTCCAATCGTGCAGGCGAAATCACTGTGCCCGATGTGCCCGCCGGCCGCTATATGCTGCACGTCTGGAGAGAAGGGTCGTCCGCCGATTCCTTGAAGGCCCTATCCAGGCCGATTGTCGTATCCCAGGATTCCACTTCAATGGGAAAACTGCTTGTGCCGAACAATGTTGCGCTTCCCTTGACGCACAAAAATAAGTATGGCCAGGATTATGAAAACCCGACTCCCCCAGGCCAGATCTATAACGACCACTGATGTCGTGATCGCTATAGACCTTCCTGATGACGCTTTGAATGCAAGCTACCGAGCCAGTCCGATGCTCAAGTCCGGGCTTCGTCTTTGCCTCGACAATTCCCAGTCAAAGGCTACTCTTGAAACGAATACGGACGTGAACAGGTTCGTCGTCAGGCCGATGACAAGAGTAGTAGCGAATCCCTTCACCGCCGGAGTGCCAAAGAAGAACAGGAAAACGCAAGAGACTACCGTGGTCACGTGAGTATCCACCAAAGTTGCAAAGGCTTTGGAGAAGCCGGCTGCCAGCGCCGCCCCAGAAGACTTACCCGCCCGCAATTCCTCGCGAATGCGCTCAAAGATCAGCACATTGCTGTCAACGGCCATACCGATCGTGAGAACTGCGCCCGCGATTCCCGGCAACGTCAGCACGGCCCCGAAACAAGACAGCACAGCGATCAGCAGCAATCCGTTCAATAGCAACGCAAGCGTTGCGTTAGCCCCAGCCCAGCGGTAGTACAGAAGCATGGCCACAACTACGGCCACAAGACCGGCCGAGCCCGCCAGCAGGCCGTGACGGATGGAGTCAGCGCCCAGAGAAGCCTCTACAGTCCGCTCCTGCAATATTTCGATAGCTGCGGGGAGGGCGCCGGAGCGCAAGTTGACCGCGAGATCATGGGCCTCTTCGCGATTTCGCGCACCCCGAATCTGGCCCGAGTCGTGAATGACATCCTCAATCACCGGGACGCTGAGGATCTCCTGGTCGAGCACAATAGCGGAACGCCGCCCGATGTTGGCTTCTGTGTATTGCGCAAAGCGCGCCGCCGCATCCTGTCTCAACGTGAACGTGGTGACAGGTTGCTCCATCGCGTCCGCAGACACCTGCGCGTCACGCAAGTCCGTGCCACGGATTACGGGCCGGCTGTCCAACAGGTACCAACTGCGTCCCTGGCCCGCCTCCGCCTTTGTGGCAACCAACTTACGGGTGGAAGGCACGATGCCCCCGTGCCGCACCATGGCGTCCGCCGCGCTGGAATAGGGACCCTCCTCGACGGAATACCATTCGAGGACTGCTTGCTTCTGTACCATGCTCCTGATTCGGGAGGAGTCTGTAATACCCGGAACCTGCACTAACAGCTCGTTTCCCCGGCTGCCATACGGCTGGACCGGCGCTTCGGAAAGCCCGAAGGCATTGATGCGGCGCTCCAGTATTTGACGGGTTTGCTCGACCACGTCGCGCTGTTGTCCCGGAGATGCGTCTTCGACCTTCACGCGGAGAATCAGGCTAATTCCTCCCCTCAGGTCAAGCCCCAGCCGCAACGGCGCACGCAGGATGGCGAAGGCGCTGGCCAGCACGATCGCGATAATGAAGAGAGTTTTCCGGATGAGTGCTCGATTCATCGCAGACCTCCGGCGGGCAAGGATGCGTGTGGCGCGCTCGATGTGGCGCGCCAATTCTCCCAGGCGAGCAGAATCGGGCTGGCGATGAAAATCGACGAGAAGGTACCCACAACGATGCCGATCACCAGGGCGAGAGAGAATCCATGCAACACCTGGCCGCCGAAGAAAAGCAACGAGAGGGCGGTAAGTAGCGTGAGCCCCGAGGTCAAGACGGTGCGGCTGAGTGTCTGGTTGATGCTGCTGTTGATGGTTTCAGCCAGAGGCTCCCGCCCATGGGCACGGCGATTTTCCCGGATACGATCGAACACCACGATGGTGTCGTTCATGGAATAGCCAATCAATGTGAGCAGAGCAGCCACGACGGTGAGCGAGATTTCCTGATGGAGCAGCGAGAAGAGGCCGATGGTGATGAGCGCATCGTGCGCCATCGCCACCACGGCTGCCACGCCATACACTGGGCGGAAGCGGTACGACAGATACAGCAGCATGCCGCCCGAAGCACCCGCCGTCGCCATGAGGGCCTGGCGGCGCAAGTCCTCGCCGATCTGCGGGCCAATCACTTCGAAGTTGCGAATGGAATAGCGAGTAGAGATCGTGGACAAGGCCTGGTCAATCGTCTGCCGTACACTGGTTAGGTCTTCTCCGGCGGGGAGTTCAGCCGAGACGAGAACCTCGCTGGAGCCGGTAAGATCGTGCGCCGCCACGACAGACACACCCTTTAACCGCGACGAGACGGCCGCGCGTATGCGCTCGATGGGCGGCGCGCCTTGCCAGCGGACCTCCATTTCGGCTCCGCCTTTAAAGTCGATGCTGTACAGGAGCCCGCCTCGTGCCAGGATACTGGCGAGTCCGGCGAGAATGAGAATCAACGACGGAAAGATGAACCACCACTTCCTGCCAAGGAAATCAAAATGCGTATCTCTAAATAGTTCCATATGAGAGCCTCTCCAAAGCAAAACACTTCCGCGAATTTCTTAATCGTGGAATGAATGGACGCTAAAGACGCACGTCACGAGGACACACTCGCGTGTGCATCGTCATGCGTCATACCGATTCTGAGAACTGCTCAGGAGAGGCTTGGTGGAGGACGACGATAGAGTGGGCCGTAGTGTGGCTGAACGACGCCCACCACCTGGCGCGACGCCTCGCCGGCGAGAATGGCCCGAAGAACGAGCGAAACATGGGCAGAGCGAAGAGCGTGACCGCACCCGTCGCAATGCGATTGCAGCCCCTTGGCGACAGGCGCTGATTTGACGAATGCGCCGGGGCCAGACGGTGCAGACATGCCGCCACCGGCGCCGAAAGTGTGGTTAGGGCGGCCATCGAAGGCTAGCAGGGCTACCCAGGCGACAAGAGCGCTAAGTGCCCAATGGAAACTGGTCCGCCAACGCATCAAGGCGAGCTTAACACAAAATGCGCGGTCAAGAATACCTGATTTCAAAGGAGACGTACGATCTTCTGTAGGGAGGCTGCAAACCCCCACCGGAAGGATGAGGATATCTTTAGTCGAGTATTAGGCTAACTGGCCGTTCAGTCTTCTAGAAAACTTCAGTTTGTTTTGACCGCGGTTTGGAAATTTCCTTCCGGCCTCTCGGCGGACAAGCGAACTATGCGGCGGGATTCACGCGGCGGGCGGCCGGCTTCGTAGTCGAGAAATTCCTTCAACACTTTGCAGGCGTCGCGATATCCCTGCACGATGACCGGGCTGATGATCTCGGCGTCAAAATCCAGGGCCAGGGCCGGCAATGGTTTCTCCGGAGCAATGGTGAAGGCCTTCACGTAGCCGTATCGCTGCTTACCGATCTCCAGTTCCAACTGTTCGGGTTTTACGCCCAGTTCACTGGCATAGATGGAGCATAGCTGGTTCAGATTGTTGAGCATCGCCATATCGGCCTTGAGATTTTTGGAGATCAAAATATCTACCGCATGGACGCCGACATCGAGAAACGTCTTTACTTCTCCGGAAACATCATCGTATCCCAGCGGCTCCAACATGATCAGGAAGAGCACATCCGCGCCCATGCGCAGCGCCGGACGAATGGGCTGGTTGGTGACAACTCCGCCGTCCGTCCACAAGCGGCCCTCCATGGGCACGGCCTCATAAGCAAAGGTATAAGCAGAGGAAGCTACTGCCGCCAGCACCAGATCCTTAGGACACTCCACATCCTGGAGGACAAATTCGGGCTGCACATCAGGCCCCCGCAGCAGTTCTTCCGGCGGAACGTTGGAGAAAAAGCGAGCCGAGCCCCCTTTCAGGTCAGTGGCGGTCATGATCACATGAATGGCGGAATTTCTCAGGCTGCCTTCGGGAATGCGCGCGCGCAGAAATTTCAAGCGGTCGAAGTTGGCGAACAATCCCGTGCGCAAAGGCAGGCGCAGGAAGCGATGGCTGAGCTGGTTCAGCGGCTTGCGCAGCAAGCGTCGCGCCAGCCACACTAGCAGGATGGCTGCGATTACGAGCGGGCCCGCAGTCAACTCATAATAATCGTGCCCACGAATCGGCAAATGGATGTGGGTGAAGTTCAGAAAAAGAATGATAAAACCCCACACCAGGATGTTGGCACCAAGCGAAATCCATGCTTTCCTTGTATCCGGTTCCCAGGGGCGTCCGCGGAGGATATTCCGCAGCAGATATCCGGCATAGGGCAATATGTCAGAAAAAAATAGAATGGCAATTCCGGCGGCTGCCAGCGCAAGCCAGGTAATCTTGGCATGATGAGCATGAAGATAAACTCCGTGCTCTTTCATCCACTCCCAAACAAAATTGCCGAGACCGGCTGAAGCCGCCACCAATCCAGCCAGTATAAAGATGTAACGCGACCAATCGATTCCCAAAGTAAGCGGCGTGAGCTCCATCCATGAGCGGACCAGCACCTCAGCATCTCCAATAAAGCCCGTGGCATGCGCTGCGTAAGAAGCGGCGTTGATGCTGCCCACAGAAGTGGCGGCAATAATGTGAGTGGGAATGGCGGCGTCCTGAAACGCCATCAGAGCGCCGGCTTCATACGAACCCCGTGCGCCCCCGCCAGAAAGCACAACTCCAATCCGCGAGGTAAACTTCGCCGGTTTGTTCACGGACGCAAACTCCTGGCGGAATTGCTGCCGCAAAGCATCCAACTCCTGGAGGGCTGCTGTGGTGCGCCTTTTAGGACTGCCGGGCATTGATCTGGAGGATAGCGCAACATAGTACTGAGGGGTTAGTGAAATAATGGTTACTGAAGTAGCAATCAGCAGTCAGCCGGGTCGCTGCGGTGAGAGCGCAGCTCATAAAGGCCACTGACTTCTGTTCGAGCGTTGGGTTGTGCAGGCAATCGGTGCATCGGATCATCGGTGCATCGGGTCATCGGAGGAAACACCCAATGTATCGGTGTGGTGAGGGCCTTACTGATTCCAAATGACTTATTAAGCAGTCAATGGAAAGCAATCAGCAGTCAGCCAATGCGACATTCTTCACTCGGCTGAATATCGGGTTATCGGTGCATCGGGTCATTTGAAATTGGTTGGCCCCGGTGCGGACAACAGTGAGCACACAGTCTCTTTAAGAGGGAGCCATGAACGAACAGTTGCGCCAGGAACTACTTGCCATGCGCGAAGAAAACATTCGTGTACGCAACGAGGTCAACCGCGATTCATCGCCGTTTGCAGGCTACAATCCGCGCGTGGAAGAGTTGGAGAACCGCAATGCCACGCGGCTGAAGGAGATTATCGCCGAGCATGGCTGGCCCGGACGCAGCCTGGCAGGTGAGGACGGCACGATAGCAGCATGGTTCATTGCCCAGCAAGCCATAGGTGATCCGCCATTTCGACACAAAGCGTTGGAGCTACTCCGCGAAGCGCATCGTCAAGGAGAGGCTTCGGCAATAGGAGCCGCCTACCTTGAAGACAGCATCTGCATGTTTGAGGGCCGTCCACAAATCTATGGGACACAATTTCAACCGGACGACTACGGCATCTTTCAGCCTTATCCGATCGCCGATCCAGAACACGTGAACGAGCGTCGCCGGGCGCTTGGCATGAATACCATTGAAGAGCGTACGCGCGAGTTACAGGCGGGCGGCAAGCCCGAGTACAATCCGGAAAAACGCGCTGAGTTCGAGCGTGGATACAACGAGTGGCTGAAGAAGGTTGGATGGAGGGAGTAGATCAGCAGCAATCAGCAATCACCTGGTGGAAAATCGGGTCATCGGTATATCGGGACATCGGAAAGACGTCTTTGCCGCGAACTAACGCTAATGCACGCGAATCAGGCGCAACATTCGCCCTCGCTGCGCTCGGATAAACTTCCCCCCCCAAAAAAATCTCAAAACGTGTTCTTGTAAATCATGCCGCCCTTCATCACGAATCCTACATTCTCCAAGGCGCGCACGTCCTGAAGGGGATCGGCGGAGACGGCAATTATGTCGGCGTACTTCCCTGCTTCGATGCTGCCGACATCCTTGGAACGGCCGATCAGATCGGCCGCATTGGTGGTTGCCGCGCGGATGGCCTGGGCCGGGGTCATGCCGAACTTCACCATATGGAAGAACTGCTTAGCATTGTCGCCATGCGGATAGACGCCGGCGTCCGTGCCAAAGGCCATTTTGGCGCCGGCCTGCACGGCCTTCTGAAAATTCTCGCGTTGCGTGCGCCCCACCATTTTCTCCTTATCAACATTCTCCTGGGGCAGGCCGAACTCAACTGCCTTGGTGAGGATGTAATCGTCGTTGTAAATGTCCATGACCAGATAAGTGCCATGCTCCTTGGCCAGGCGGATGCCTTCATCATCGATCAGGCTGGCATGCTCAATAGAATCTATTCCGGCAAGAATGGCATTCTTGATGCCCTGGCTACCGTGGGCATGGGCGGCGATCTTGCGTCCCGCCATGTGGGCCTCTTCGGCTGCGGCCTTGAGCTCCTCAAAGGTAAACTGCGGCGCGCCCGGACTATCACCTTTGGACAGTACTCCTCCGGTGGCCAATATCTTGATTACGTCCACACCGTACTTCACCTGCGCCCGCACCACGTGGCGGATCTGGTCCACGCCGTCAGCAATCTGAAAGTCACGCTCTTCCGGAAACATGGTGACGCGCGTCTGCGGCGAGAAGTTGTTGAGATCACCGTGCCCTCCGGTGATGGAGATTCCAGGTCCGCTGGCTACGATGCGGGGGCCGGGAACCAGACCCTCATTGATGGAATTGCGCAGGTCAACAGCCAGAAACGGGAGCGAACCTACATCCCGCACGGTGGTGAAGCCCGCTTCCAGGGTCCTGCGCGCGTGCACCACAGCGGCGAAGGCGCTCTGGAAGGGGGTGTCCTTGAAGTTATAGATTTCGTCGTAGCGGTCGGCCCGTGCTCCAAGATGCGTGTGGCAATCAATCAAACCCGGCAGAACAGTGGCGCGGGAAAGATCAATCACGGTTGCACCGGGCGGAATGGAAGCGGAGCCGGCAGGGTTGATTGCCTGTATGCGATCGTCCTGCACCACGATCACCACGTTCTCGCGAACTTTATCGCCTGTGCCATCAAAGAGACGTCCGGCACGAATGTAAGTAATCTTGGGCGCAGGCTTGCTGGGCGCGCCTTTCGGCGGCTGTTGTCCGAAAGCGAGAATAGCGGTGGTGGCAAAAAAAACCAGCAGAATGCGTTTCATGCCAAGGCTCCTGGGTGACGAACGAGTATAAAGCATGGGAGCCAGAGCTAATCGAACCAGCCGCTCCGGTAGACAATCCACCAACTGAACAAGAGGATTGGCAGAGTCGCCACAATTCCCCATACCAGCGGCAACATGAAGTCGGCCACGAGGCCCAGAGAAACAAAGATCAGCCAGAACATCTTTCGTTGCATATAGTTCGGAATTCGGCCCTGTGTCCTGTGTACTTCTGTTTCAGAGCCTTTCCTTCCGTGAGTGTAAATGAAAGCCGTGATTGTTGGTGTGCAGGTCAATGTGATAGCACCTGGTTGGGGGTTAGGACCTCCGGAGTGGCATCGGGGCGAGCACAGCGAACTGCCCTGGGAGGATAGCCGCAGGAACAGTGAACCTGCCGGCGACGATAACCGCTCCGTGCAACCAATCGGAGCAACGGGTTCACGGGTCGCCCGAAGAGAGAGCACTATCCATCAAATCATAGAACACATTGGACGATCCTCCGGATAATGGAAGCCTGCTTCCCTGATGCGGAACCTTCCCATTCCATTGTGAACCAAAACAAAAAAACAGACATTTTCCTGGCGCGCAAGAGAGCGAATGGGGATACAATGTCGCCAATTTTGGGCTGTGAGGAGTTCTGTTGCTGTTCTGTCTACCAATCTGTTGGTTTCCTTTCTTTTAGGGCAACCAGGACAACTTGCCGGCCGAAATTTCCAGGAGGAAGTCAATGAGAATGCACCATCTCCACAAGAGAGGGACGTCGAAGTACGTCCTGACGGGGTTTGGACTGCTGTTGCTGATGATTTCCACGGCTGTGGCGCAAACCAGTCGCGGTACCGTAACTGGGACAGTCAGAGACAGCTCAAACGCGGTGATTCACAACGCAATCGTTACGATCACCCAAGCCGACACCAACGTGTCACGCAAAACCACCACCAACGACGCCGGCATCTATCGCTTTGATGCGGTTGACCTGGGAACCTATAACGTAGCAGTCCAATCGCCGGGTTTCTCTTCTGAAACCAAGACCGGCGTAATCGTGCAAGCCGCCCATACCACCGACCTTGATTTTGCCTTGAGGGTAGGAACGGCGCAGCAGATCGTGACCGTAGAGGCCTCAGCTGCAGAGGTCGGGCTACAAACTTCAGACCAGGTGCGGGGAGAAACTCTTTCCTCCATGGCCATACAAAACCTGCCGCTGATAGGCGGAGACAGCCTCACACTGGTGCAATTAGCTCCGGGCGTGGCCTTAGCAAGTTCCAACTCCATCAACCAGAATGGCAACCTCAACTTTGTCGCCAATGGCCAACGGCCACGGGGCAACAACTTCATGATTGATGGAGTGGAAAACAACGATATTTCCGTCACCGGACCGGCGTTCACCATCAGCATTCCTGACGCGGTGACAGAGGTGAACATTCAAACAGCAGATTTCAGCTCCGAGTTTGGCCGCTCAGGCGGAGCTGTTATCAATCAGGTCACAAATTCGGGGACCAATAAGTTCCATGGTAGCGGCGCATACGTCTACACGGGAAGCGCATTCCAGGCGTTGAATCACAGCAATGTGCTGGCCCATCAAACCGCGCCTCCCCGCGCCGTAGAGAACATTCCGGACTTTACAATTGGGGGCCCGGTCGTTATTCCCGGACTGTATAACGGACGCGGCAAGACGTTCTTCTTTGGCGCAGCGCAATGGGACCGCTTGTTTGGATCAACCACCGCCAACGTGCAAGCTCCGGACAACGCGGGCGTGGCCTTGCTGCAATCTTTGGCTGCATCCTGCCCCAATGCGGCACTTTACCTTCAAGCGCTCGGTACGGTACGCGGTAATCCAGCCGCTTCACCCACGAGCATTAACCTGGCCGTGCCCAGCGCAGCCGGTACGTGCAACGGTACGACCCGGGCCGGGATGACCCTGACCACAGGGCTGTTTGGACGCTCTGCAGCACAATCCGCGCTGGATAACAATCACCTGGTCCGCGTGGACCACACCATCTCAGACAAGCAGACCCTGAGCGGCCGCTGGCTCTATGACAGCAACGTCTCAGGCCCCTTTCTGAACAACCTGCCGGGTTTTGACCGCAACTTTACCGGCACCACGATGAATGGGCTGTTCACCGATACCTACCTGATCAATTCGCGGTGGACCAACGAGTTTCGCTTTGACTTCGGCAGCATCGGGTTCAATTTCCCACTGGCGGCCACAGACCCCTTCCACGCTACGCTGGCGAACTACGCCATTGCCGGCGTCACCGGATTTGGGGGCGCCACCAACATTCCCCAATTCAGATATGCCGATAACTTTCAGTATCAGGACACCATGAGCCTGGTGCGGGGCAAACACACCTTCCGCTTTGGAGTGGATTTCCTGCAGCAGGTGGCGCGACAGCATCCACCTTTTAATGAGCGTGGCTCCTTCGCTTATGCGGCCAGCACCATTGGAGGGCCAGTCACGGCGTTCGCCAATTTCCTGGATGACTTTGGGGGAAAATCGGGTTCCCTGAACCGCCAGTTTGGCACTTCCATTTACCATCCCAACCTTTTCCGCCAGGCTTACTTCTTCCAGGACTCCTGGAAGACCACCAGCAACCTGACGCTCAACCTTGGCCTGCGCTATGAATACTATGGCTCACCGGAGAATACTTTCGCTGTGGCTGCTTTTACCAACTATGACCCCATCAACTTTGCAGCACCCAACTCAGTGGCTGGGGCCAAGAACAACTGGGGTCCCTCTGTGGGCTTTGCCTGGAATCCGCGCGGGGAGGATTGGCTTCACCGGATGGCGGGCGGAGAAAAGATGGTATGGCGTGGAGGCTTCCAGATCAGTTATGACAGCGCGTTCAATAACCTTCTCTCCAATATTGCCGGCTCTTCACCCAACACACTGGGCGGGATCATCACGTCTGTGTCCTCGGCCGGCACACCACGCGGCGCGGGCAATTTCAGTTCGCTGTTTGCCGGTATCGCCCCGACTCCACCCACTGCCCAGTCGCCACAGCAGAACCTTTTCCTCACGCCGTTCGATAATCCTCAGACCGACCGCTGGTCCCTGGGTTTTGAGCGCGAGATGCCCTACGGCCTGATCTGGGACACCTCCTACGTGGGATCGGTTTCCCACCATCTCTACCGCTCGATTGACATGAACCCGATTGTCAATCCCGTTACCGGCGCGCGCTTCCAGCCCCAGGTGGGCATTCGCACGGTGCGCTCATCCTCGGCAAACTCCAATTACGAAGCGCTCCAGTTTGAGCTCAAACGGAACTTCAAATCAACCCCGATCGGCTCCATGCTGTTTCTGGGTAACTACACATACTCTCACTCCCTGGACGACGTGAGTGACGTATTTGGATTCGACTCCACACCCAGTTCCTTTCAGTCAGTCTCGCAGGTGCTGGGAGCCAGCCCCCACATTGATTACGGCAACTCGGATTTTGACCGCCGGCACGTAGGGGTCATCTCGCTGGTTTGGGACGTTCGCGGGCCTAAGAACGGTTTCATGGGACAGGTGTTCGGCGGCTGGCAAGCCTCCGGCATTGCACACTGGCAAACCGGCTTCCCCTTCACCATGATCAACGGCTCGGACCGGAATGGCGATGGCCAGACGGCAGCCGACCGTCCTGACATCAGCAACCCTGCGGCGCCACTCAACACCAGGGCGGTTCTCAATTCGGCATGCGCCACCGGCTATGCCAATCCCGACCTGAATGGCGCATGCGTGAATCCCAACACCGTGCACTGGATTGAAGGCATCGGTGCTCCCAATGCCAACACAGTCGGGCGCAACACCATGCTGGCGCCCGGACTCAACAATTTGAATCTGGCAATCGCCAAAAAATTCAAAATAACTGAAGGCACAAACCTTGAATACCGGGTTGAGATGTTCAACGCGCTCAACACCACCAACTTTGGCAACTTTGTGGCTCCAAGAACGATCAACAGCGGCACCATCACGCCCGTAGGGCAGCCGACGACGTTCCTGGATGTCACGCAAACCGAATCCTTTGGCCGCTCCATGAGGATGCGCCTGAAGTTCAGCTTTTAATCATTACCACGAACCCTTCGGGCCCCGGGTTACGCCGGGGCCTTTTTCTTGTTTCGGCGGCTTCTCTTCTCCTGCTGCTGTTCTCCCGAACTCGCACTACCGCTACATAAACTGTTATCCTTTGCTGTTTTCAAAGTCTCCCAGAGGATTCATCCTATGAAAAAAACCGCACTGGTTCTGGCCATTTGCGCCGCTCTCGTCAGTTCCGGCTACCCCCAACAGCCGCAAGATCATTTCGATGGCAAAACCTGGTGGGCGCACGTGAAAGTGCTGGCGGACGATAACATGGAAGGCCGCGAAACCGGCAGCGCCGGCCTTCGCAAAGCTGAAGCCTACGTGGTGGACCAGCTTAAGAAGGACGGCCTGGAGCCGGCGGGAGTCCACGGTTACTATCAGCCGATCAAGTTCGAATCGCGGAAGATTGTGGAGAAGGACTCCAGCCTGGCGCTGGTTCGCGATAGCAAAGTAGAGCCGCTTACGCTGGGCGACGATGCCATCTTCAGCACGCGCATTGATCTGGCCCCTTCCGTGGAAGCGCCTTTAGTATTTGTAGGCTACGGGCTCACTGTGCCGGAGATGAATTACGACGATCTGGCCGGGCTTGACCTGAAAGGCAAGGTTGCGGTGTTGCTTGCGGGATCACCGGCCCAGGTTCCCGGCGCTCTATCCTCGCACTACCAATCCGCGGCTGAGCGATGGAAGAGGTTACAGAAGGCCGGCGCGGTGGGCATTATAACCATCCTGAATCCCAACTCCATGGATATTCCGTGGTCGCGTATCTCCGTAAACCGGGCGCATCCCAACATGGCGCTTGTGGGACAGGAATTTGAGGAGACTGCGGGTGAAAAACTCTCTGTGACTTTTAATCCGGCAAGAGCAGAGCAGCTCTTTACCGGCTCGGGTCACAGCCTTCAGGAAGTGCTGGATATTGCCAAAGACAGGAAACAGTTACCCCGTTTTCCCCTGACAGTTTCCATCAAGGCCAAAGCCAGGGTAGACAAGAAGATTCTGGAGTCAGACAATCTGATCGCGCGGCTTCCGGGCAGCGATCCTGATTTAAAGAATGAATATGTTGTGCTGTCGGCGCATATTGATCATATCGGCATTGGTGAACCTATCAATGGAGACCGCATTTACAACGGCGCCATGGATAACGGTTCCGGCAGCGCGCTCCTCCTGGACCTGGCCGCATCACTGAAGAAGTCTCCGGAGAAGCTCAGGCGCTCCGTGCTCTTTGTTTTTGTTACCGGAGAAGAAAAAGGGCTGTTGGGATCCAAGTACTTTACGTCCCATCCCACGGTGAAAGCGGGTTCCCTGGCCGCGGACATCAATACTGATATGTTTCTACCCATCGTCCCGCTCAAGGTGCTTACAATTCTGGGATTGAACGAGTCCAACCTGGGCGAAGAGGCCCGCAACGTTGCCGAGTCGCTGGGAGTGAAAGCCCAGGCTGATCCGGAGCCGCAGCGCAATGCCTTTATCCGCAGCGACCAATACAACTTCATCCGCCACGGGATTCCGGGATTGGCCATGCAGGTTAGTTTTGAAAAGGGCTCCCCGGAACAGAAGATCTTTAAGGACTGGCTCACGCAACGGTATCACGCTCCTTCCGACGATCTCGATCAGCCGGTGGACCTTTCCGCCGCTGCCAAGTTTGAGGAGATTGTCCGTACCTTGATGGTGCGCGTGGCCAACGATGACCAGCGCCCGCAATGGAAGCAAGACAGCTTCTTCCGCCGCTACGCGCAAGCAGGCGCAGCGGGAAACTAGAAGTACCGGGGCATCACGTGACCCGGTAATCTGTATGTTGTGCGCATATCTGAGGAAGGGGCGCTCAGAAAATTGCACAAATACAGCGTAACGGCATCCTTCTGCAACCTGTTAGTACACCAAGCTATCGTCATCAGTCGTAAGTTTTTTGCAACTCAGGTTTTTGCCGTATTCAAATCTTTTCATGATCCATTAAGTTAAGCGAACCAGTTTTAAGCCCCGCTTCGTCGTGGAGGCTGCTCTTGCCAGGCTGGTTTCGCGTCGCGGGTGTGTGTGCCGCCGTTCTTCTAACTACAGGAATAGCTCCGCCCAGCGCGACGGCGCTTCGACCCAGTTTGCGCTCACCGCGACGGTTCCCTTCACCAACGCCTGCTTCTTTCAAATCCATAATCCGATTTCCAACGCAGACTGACTCCCTGGTGTGCAAGTTTGATCATAACGACCAATTCACGAATGCCCTGCCGCTCGATAGCAACAGCTACTCGGGTTTCTACAGCGTTTAGGCAAACACAATGAAGATCACATACAAATGAGGTCAGGCCAACGAACTTTCTTCTGCCAAAGCAGATCGCACCAACCAATCTCGACGCTTCGTCTAAAGGCTCCGCACGGATTACGACAAGACTAGGACCCTATCGGTCATGGTCCGATGTGTTCTAGCAAATGAACCCGATAGATGACTTCCCAATTTCTTTAGCCGATAGGAGAGATATGACCAGACTAGAATCCCTACTATTAGTATTAGTGTTCCTTTTTATACATTCATATTCGTCCACAACGTGCGCGGCCCAATCGTCATCACCAGCTCCACAAATCTTTTTTACCGATCTGGATAGCGCGCCCAATTCCGGCGGCGAGAGCGTCAGCGGATTCTCCGGGGCTTATGTAACCCTCTATGGAGATTTCTTTGGCGCCTCGCAGGGCTCTTCTACTGTCACATGGAACGGACAGAACTGCTTGCGCGTAGTCGGCCCGTCGGGAGCCTATACCGGATGGGGCATGTCTTATTTCTGGTACCAGAAAATCATTGTCCAGTTGGGTTCCGGCTGCACTCCAGGCAGCGGCAACTTTGTCGTGACCGTGAACGGCGCCGCCTCCAATGGTATTCCGTTTAGCGCGCGCTCGACCGGCACTCTGCGCTTCGTCTCCACCAAGGGCAGCGACAGCAACACTGGTACCTTCGCCAGCCCCTTTGCCAGCATTCCGCATTGCAAGGGCACCATGAAAGCGGGAGACGTCTGTTATATCGAGGACGGAGTGAAAGCCACCACGGTGGACAACTTTGACGCCACGCTGGAGCTTGAAAGCGGAGGAACGGCGGGCAATCCTATTGCGTTTGTTGCCTATCCCGGCGCCAAGGCTACGCTAGGCAATGCCGGCATTACCTATGGCCTGCGTGTACCCAATATCAGCGTCTCCGCCAACTTTGTAACCATAGCCGGGCTGTTCTTCAGTCCCAGTGACCAGGCTATGGACGCCACCAATTCCACCAACTGGCGCGTGATCGGCAACAACTTCCAGTGCCCCAACGCTAACGGCCAGAATGGATGCTTCACCACCCATGAACTCAGCTCGGTCAAATTCTTAGGTAATGAGACCACGAATGTGGGTGTGGCGGCGGCCAGCAAGCAGCAGCATGCCGATTATTTTTCCAGTGACACCAATCACGTGGAGGCAGCATGGAACTACGTTCACGATAACCGCAGCTGCCGCGCCATCCAGTTCCATTCTTCACCGCTGGGCGGTGGAGGAGCCAGCGATCCCAGCGGACACAACCAGTTCGACCTCTCCGTCCACGATAACCTGATCCACGACGATCCGTGTGACGGAATCAATTTCGCCACGATAGATCCATCGCAGGGCAAAGTAGAAGCCTATAACAACGTGATCTATCACGTGGGAATCGGGCCGGCGCCGCAGGATGGCGATTCCGGCGACTATAGCTGCATTTACATTGCTTACATTACCAACACTGGCCCGGTGGGCGGCGGGACCGTGGAAGTCTACAACAACACGCTGTATGACTGCGGCGCGCATGTAGCCAGCTTCGCTAATAATGGCAGTTTCATGATCAACGGCGGCGCGCCCAGCCTGCTGGTGAGGATCCGAAATAATATTATGTACCAGCTGGGCAGCGAGCCCTTTGGCAGCGGTGGCGGATGGAACGCCACATATACCAGCGGCTCCAACAACGTGATGCACAGTACCGGCTCTGCAACCTTGCCGTCGTTTACGATCGGCAATATTCCATCCGACCCGTTGTTCCTGAATTTATCCTTGCACGATCTCCACCTGCAATCCGGAAGCCCAGCCAAGGATGCGGGAATCACCATCAGCTCCAGTATCACTTACAACAATTACACGCCGTGGAGCGGCAATCCCACGGACTACACGGGAGTTCTGCGGCCACAGGGAGCAAATTACGATATCGGCGCTTACGAGTTCTTCGCCGGTTCGGTCCCACCGCCACCACCAACGTTGCAATCGATCTCAGTAACGCCGAGCACAGACAGCGTGGCTGTGGGCGGCACGGTTGCCTTTGTTGCGACCGGACATTACTCAGACGGCTCAAGTCAAAACATCACAACGCAAACGGCCTGGAGTTCCAGCAGCTCTTCTGTAGCAACCGTCGTCAGCAATACCGGAGTAGCTACTGGAGTAACAGCAGGAGGCCCGGTAACCATCACTGCGTTGCTGTCAGGCACGAGCGGCACAGCATCACTTACGGTCAGCGCTCCGCCACCACCGACACTACAAACTATCACCGTAACGCCGAGCACAGCCACTGTGGCCATTGGCGGCACGGTTGCTTTTACCGCAACCGGACATTATTCGGACGGCTCAAGTCAAAACGTCACGACTCAGGCGGCATGGAGTTCCAGCAGTTCTTCCGTGGCGACCGTCGTCAGCAACACGGGCGTAGCCACTGGAGTGACAGCGGGAGGGCCGGTCACGATCACGGCTTCTCTCTCTGGAATCAACGGTACGGCGCCGCTTACGGTCAGCGCTCCGCCGCCACCAACGCTACAAACGATCACCGTAGCGCCAGGCACACCCACCGTAGCCATTGGCGGCACGGTCGCGTTTACTGCAACCGGCCATTACTCGGATGGGTCGAGCAAAGCCATCACCACTCAGGCGGCATGGAGTTCCAGCAGTTCCTCCGTAGCGACCGTCATCAGCAATACGGGCGTAGCTACTGGAGTAGCAGCTGGAGGGCCGGTAACGATTACCGCGTCGCTCTCAGGCATTAGCGGCACGGCGTCGCTTACGGTCAACGCTCCGCCACCACCGACGCTGCAAACTATCACCGCAGCGCCGAGCACAGCCACCGTAGCCATAGGCGGCACGGTTGCCTTTACTGCAACAGGACATTACTCGGATGGCTCAAGCAGAGCCATCACCACTCAGGTGGCATGGAGTTCCAGCAGTTCCACCGTGGCGACTATCGTCAGCAATACAGGCGTGGCTACCGGAGTTACAGCGGGAGGCCCGGTAACGATCACCGCGTCGCTCTCAGGCATTAGCGGCACGGCATCACTTACGGTTAGCGCTCCGCCACCACCGCCGACGTTGCAAACCATCACAGTCACTCCGAATCCGGGCAGCGTAACTGTCGGCAATACGGTTGCCTTTACTGCAACCGGCCATTACTCAGACGGCTCAAGTAAGAACATCACTACACTAGCTGCCTGGAGTTCGGGCACTCCGACTTTGGCGACCATCGCCAGCAATACTGGCGTGGCCAGTGGAGTAGCAGCGGGAGGCCCGGTTACGATCACCGCTTCCCTCTCCGGAATCAGCGGTACGGCAGCGCTTACGGTCACATCCAAGTCTTCCGTGACCGTGGTGAATTTCGATAGTCCGGCGCCAACTGGCTCTCCTTACAGCTCGATCAATGGGGTCTTCCAGGGGATCGATTTCGGCGCCAACCAGTGGGACTGGGAGCCAGCTTATCTGAACGACACAACCAACAACATTTACTTTAGCTCGGCCAGCGGCAACACGCGGACCTTCAAATTCGCGAGCGGCAGTCACATGCTCATCAGCATGAAGGTAGCCACGTCTGTACCTGGAACGCTGACTTTGAGCGACGGCGCGGGCCAAACCAAAACTCAAACGGTATCCGGCTCATCCTTACAACTTGTGACGACTGGATGGAAAAATGCGTCCAGCACAATTACGGTAACCTTCACGGCAGGTTGGAATATCGAGTTTGACGATATCACCTATCAGTAAACTGACACGCAGATATTGAGAGCCCCGGAGCATCGGGGCTCTCTTTGTTTTGTGCGGCCCAGTTTTGTTTGACCTCGTTTTGTTTGACCCGATTTTGTTTGGCCCAGCGGACTTCCGGCTTTCCTTAACCCCCTGCCAAGTGCGCGGTGAGTAGTGATTGCTGAGTTCTGAGCGCTGGTTATAAAATGCCTCCCTCATGAACACCATGATGAATTACCCGCTTACGCTGGCGCCAATTCTGGAGCGGGCGGGAAAACTGTTCGGCAACGTGGAAGTGGTTTCGCGAATGCCGGACCGCTCCTTTCATCGCTACACCTACTCGGATTTCTACCGGCGGGCGCGCCAGTTAGCCGAGTGCCTCACGGCCGCCGGGCTGCAACGGGGCGAGCGCGTCGCCACGCTGATGTGGAACCATTACGTCCACTTTGAAACGTACTTCGGGGTACCGGCTGCGGGCGGCGTGCTTCATCCTTTGAATTTACGGCTTCATCCCAATGAAATTGCGTACATCGCAAATCATGCGCAGGACCGGTTCCTGATCGTTGACGACGTGCTGATTCCCGTCCTGGAAAAGTTCAAGCCTCAAGTGCAATTCGAGCGGATCTTTGTGGTTCGGCATTGCCAAAACGCGCTGCCCGCGGTCTATGAAGACTATGAAGAGTGGCTGAAGCAGGCCACGGGAAATTTTAAATATCCCGATCTGAGCGAGCAGGACGGCGCTGCCATGTGTTTCACCTCCGGCACAACCGGCAATCCCAAGGGTGTGCTCTACTCGCATCGCTCAGCGGTCTTGCATGCCTGGGCTGAAACCATGGCAGACGGCGCCGCAGTCTCCGAGCGGGATACCATTCTGATTGGATCGTCCATGTTCCATGCCAACGCCTGGGGATTCCCGCACGCCGCAGCTATCGTGGGCGCGAAGCTGGTTTTTCCCGGACAGTACCTGGATGCTGAAAGCCTTTTGGATGTGATTGAACAGGAGCGCGTGACCCTGGCCGGAGCTGTTCCCACAGTGTGGCTGCCGGTGGTGGAATTGCTGGAGAGCCAGAAGGGCCGCTGGAAGCGCAGCCATGATGTTCGCATCATGTGTGGAGGCACGGCGCCTCCTGAGTCGCTGATCCGCGCGCTCGACCGCTACAAGTTCCACATTATTCATGCCTGGGGCCTGACGGAGACCTCGCCTTCCGCCACTCTCTCTAAATTAAGGCCCATGATGGATGGTTGGACGGAAGAACAGCAATATGCCTCCCGCGCCAAGCAGGGATGGCCGCTTCCCTTTGTTGAGCTGCGAATCATGACTCCGGAGGGCGAAGCGCCATGGGACGGTCAAACCATGGGAGAGTTGGAGGTGCGCGGCCCGTGGGTGGCGCGTTCCTACTACAACGTTCCGGACACGGCGCAACGATGGAGCAAGGATGGCTGGTTTCGCACGGGAGACGTGGCGACCATGGACCCCGACGGATGCATCAAGCTGGTGGACCGCAGCAAAGACCTGATCAAGTCAGGCGGCGAATGGATCAGCTCAGTGGATTTGGAAGGCGCACTCATGAGCCACCCCGCAGTGCGCGAAGCGGCCGTGATTGCCATTCCTCATCCCAAGTGGGAGGAGCGCCCCCTGGCGGTGGTGGTGTTGAAGGACGGCATGAAGGCGCCGGCGGACGAATTGCGCACTTTTCTCAGCCAGAAATTCGCCAAGTGGCAGTTGCCGGATGATTTTGTTTTTGTCGCCGAGTTGCCACATACGTCGATTGGCAAGTTGTCGAAAGTGGAACTGAGAAAGAAGTTCGGGGACTGGAGCTGGAAGTAACGCGATTGATGATTTTTGATTTCTGATTTCTGATTTGAGATCTTTGCCTTCGTAACTCTTGCAGAACTGACCGTCTGGATTTTCAATCACAAATCAAAAATCAGAAATCATAAATTTTCCATCCACTTGTAACCATAAGCATGGACGGTTGCGATTTGCTTTGGGTCGGCGCCTACATCAGAGAGCTTTCTTCGCAATTGAACGATGGCCTGGTCCAGGGTGCGGGTAGTCCCGTAATACTCGTAACCCCAGACTTCATTGAGCAGACGATCGCGAGAGAGCACTTCATTTGGATGGCTGATAAAAATTTGAAACAGCTTTACCTCCCGGGCGGAAAGCGAAACTGACTTCTTTTCCCGCTTGAGTTCGAACGTCTTGGGGTCAAGCTGGCAATCGCCGAAGGCCTGCACGCTTCCATCCGAAATATCGGAAGACCGGTTGCGGCGCAAAAGAGCGTGCACGCGGGCGGTAAGTTCGCGCAAGCCGAATGGCTTGGTTACATAGTCGTCCGCGCCCAACTCCAGGCCAATCACTTTGTCCATCTCCTGGCCTTTGGCTGTGAGCATCAGGATCAGGCCTTGATACGACTGCGCGCGGAGCTGTTTGCAGATTTCGTAACCGCTCAGGCCGGGAAGCATCACGTCCAGGACGATCAGGCTGGGCCGCTGTTGCTGCACTGCGGCCAGAGTTTCATCGCCGCGCGAACAGGCTTCCACGGCAAAGCCTTCACTGGTGAGCAACTCGACCAGGCCAAAGCGGATATTCACGTCGTCTTCTACGACCAGGATCTTGGTTTTCATGTGGCTTCATTCCCCGGCCCTGCAGGTTGAGCGCCATGGGCCTTTGCATCCAGGGGGCTGAGTGGTACGGAAAAAGTGAAACAGCTTCCACCGCCTTCGCGCGACGAATAAGTCACATTGCCGCCGTGCGCCTGGGCCATGCGTCGCGCCAAGGTGAGTCCCAGACCCGAGCCGGATACGCCACTGGCGAGCGAATCGTGCAGGCGATGAAAAGGCTGAAAGACAACTTCACGCTTTTTCTGCGGAATGCCTGGTCCGCGGTCCAATACCTCAACCAATCCGGAGCGGTTTTCGCGCCGCACTCTGACCAGCACTTCATGGCCTCCATATTTTTCCGCGTTGGAAATCAAGTTAAGGATGATCTGGGCAATGGCATCCCGGTCAGCCATCAGGGGGAATTCATCTGCCTCGACCTCCAGAGAAAGGGCAACACCCACAGCTTCAAGATGAGGCTGGCAGGTGCTCACAACTTCGCGCACAACTTCCGCCAGATCGCATGGGCGGCGTTCTCCCAGCGGCGCGCCGCGTTCCATGCGGGCAAAATCGAGCACATTGTTGATGAGACGAGTTAACCGCGCGGATTCGGCCGAGATGATGCGCAGGTAGTTTGCCTGCCGGTCCCGCTCTTCCACACGGCCTTCAGCCAGCATGTCCGCAAACATGCGAATTGAGGTCAGCGGGGTTTTCAGTTCATGAGAAACGTTACTCACGAAATCCGTCTTCTGCTGGGCCAGGCGCATCTGCCGCCGAACATCCGTTGCTATCAGCCAGCCGCCCAGAAGAATGGCCGCTACCAGCACCGCAACAATTGACGCCAGCGCAAGCTGCAAGGTGGAGGCTGAGCGGTTGATCTGCCGGGGATCGACCAGATACAGCGCGGCTTCCCAGTGAGGCAAGGCTTCGCCGATTTCTGTGGCGGCGAAGGGATGTTTCCAATCTGCTTTAAACCCTGGCCGGGAAAACGCAACTGGTTTCCCTCGATCATCCAGGATCACAAGGCTGTATTCGGCAGCCGACTCGGGCCCGCTGCCGGTCTTAAAGAATTCGGGCGCTTGCAGCAAGGTTTGGAGGTTATCAACCAACCCCTGTTGCATGAGCTGCGCGCCAAACACCAGCGATCCAGACTTGGGCCGGTACCACACCATCAGCCGAAGCTTGTCTTCAAGAAATCGAGCCAGAGCCCCGCTAGTCTCTGCGCCGATGACTTTGCGAAAGTCAGACTCCTCCGGCACAGTATTGGAAAACGCATTTTGGCCAAAATTACTTTGCGGCTCTACCTGGCGTTGAATCTGCACTGCTTGACTCATGACCTTGGGGGGAAGCCTCTGGGGCGCATTGCCCTCATTGGCGCCGTCGCTTTGCCGAGGCGGCGCCGGCTGCTGCACCTGCGCCGCCTGGTTGTTCGACTGCGTTTCCTGAGGTGGAACATTGCGGCGCTTCACCGAGTTTGACTGGTTCGCAGACTGTTCCACAGCATTTGACGATGGTTCCGGGCTTGACCCGGCATTCTTTTGCATTGCCTGGCGTGGTGTCTCAGCTGACTGGTTGCCTGTGGTATTGCTCGATGTACTCTGATTGGCTGTCAGATCGTTCGTCTGATTATTTCGCTGGGCATTCCTCTGACGCCCAAGCTGATCGTTGGACTGAGTCAATGGAGTAGTAGCCTGTTGTGGCGACGCAGCCTGATTCGCCTCTTCGAAGATCGTTTCAATTTTCTTAGCCGGTTTGGCGGTATTCTGAGCAAAAACCTCCACGTTCTCACGATTGCTCAAAAAACGATCGTTTTCATTTCTGAAGGCTCGGGCGACTACTCCCTCATAAGGGTTGGGAGAGTAAATGATCCCCCTCAGGTCAACCGAGAAGCCGACTTCAGCAAGGTTCCATCTCCGATGCAATTGCTGATTGAATGTCGCCGCCAATACCTGCGACGAGGGACTGGCCTGCAACAACTGGTCCGTGGTCTGCACAAACGCCTGTCGGGAGCTATCCACCTGGTCTTGAACCTGCTTGGCCAGAGCATCGGTGATGTTCTGGCAGATAATTGCCTGCTGGTGCTCCAGGATCACCTGCTGGTCGCGCGCCGAGCGCACGGCCATCCAGGCCAGCACCAGGCTGGGCAGAAGGATGGCGGCAAGAAAGATCCAGGCGGAACGGCGCATATCAGGTTATAGGTTACAGGGGACAGGTTACAGTTCCAACATCGCCGGAATTTCCTCTCAATTCAGGTCGAAGCACACCACCACTGAAGCGGAAACTGTTTTCTCCCCTGCGGCGGTCGCAGGCCCGGTTTTGGCCGGCGCCCTGGACGCTTCGTATCCTGCATTGCTCATAAGACCGCCCGCATACTGGTAGTTGTATTCAGGGATCTCCTCGATGGAATAAGCTTTTCCAATCTGCTGGTCAAGCGCTTTGGCCAGTGCCAGCGCTTTTTCGTGAGCGGCTTTCATTGCCAGGTCGCGCGCCTGATCACGGTACTTTCTCAGGTCGCTGACCTCGTACTGAATGGAGTCGATCCGATTTCCTCCTGCCTGGATGAGCGATTCCAGGAGCGCATCCAGTCTGGAGAGATCACGAATCGTGAATGATATTGTCTGGGCCGCTACAAAATAGGAGATTTTCAGCCCTTTTCGGTAGTTGAACTGGGGCTGCAGGGAGAGGAAGGTGGTTTGCATGTCCTTCTCCTCAATTCCGTTGTCCCGAAGGTTCGCCAGGATGGCGCGGGATGCCGCATCAGCGGACCGTTTTGCAACGGTAGCGCTGGCGTTCTGCTTTTCCACTCCGAGTTCGATCATTGCCCGGTCGGGAACCACTTTGACTTCCGAAGTTCCCACGACGCGGACCACTCTGGGCAGCGGCCTGTCTTGAGCAACAATCAGTCCAGTGAAAAGCAGAGAGACGATCACAACAGCAAATGATTTCAATGTTCCTCCAGGAGAAAACGAATTCTTAGCGAATGCTGCGAGCAGTCCCGGCTCTTACCGGCTGCTCACAGCTTTCAATTTTGGCCCGCCGCGGCGGGCAATTTGCTTTATCGGCTTTCTCCATTGCGATCAATAGCGCTGAATACGCCCTGCGGCGCCAGACCCAGCCACGGGTCTTCCCTGGGTGTGAGGAAAACCTGGCCATAGACCCAATCATTGAGTTGGGCGAGTGAGATGGAGCGCGCTCCGGGACCAGCCAGGAAGGCGAGGATTTTTGTGCGCAGCATGTAGTTGTTGCGAACCGTATCCACGGCCACCGTGTTGGCAAGATTGCGCATGGCTCGCAGCATCGGCGATTCCACCGCAGACTTACTCATCGTCAACTGCGCTATAAGTCCGGCCTGAGGAAATTTGTTTGCGCCTGCAGCTTTGGCCCCGGAAATTCTTTGCGCTGCCACGACTCGAGGGGCAGGCATTTTTCGCTCCATCACCTGGCTCACCTGAAGGTCGAAAGAGACCGGGTTTGTGGGGAGCTGGGCCACCTGCTGCCATTTCTGGTCGTCCATCAGGTGCTCGAGATCACTTTCAGTGAATGTCTGGTTCGCGGGCAGAGAGACGCGAATAGCGGAAAGGTCAGCCGCCCACGCCTGCAACAGCCGCGATTCCGTCGACTTCAGATGCTGCGTATAGTCGTGCCCGACGTGCGGCTGATCTGGCCTCGCTGCATCGGCAGCTTGCCGCAGCTCGGAGACGAAGACTGGCGCGCTGTACAGCCCTGGCAATGCGTCCACGACCGTGCCCTGAGAGTCCAGGACGTAGTGGATGCTGTTGCCGGTAATGGTGCGATCGAGCTTGCGTCCATCGCCAAAATCAATAGTCACCTTGGGCGCGGGGCGCACGGACTCCCAATGCAGGATAAAGCGGTCCTTCAACAGTTGGTTGACCTCTACGCTGGGATAGAGCGTAGTACGGAAAAACCGGCTGTTGGCGCAGCTCAGGTCTTCATCCAGGTGGCCGAGCAGACGCAGGGACAGGATCGGGCGTCCTGATTCCTGGGCCGCGGCTTTGGCTTTCTCCAGATCGGTATACCAATACAAGCCGCTGGCATAGTTGTCATACTGGCCGCCCACGCGGTCCAGCGCCGCGCCAATCCGCCTCCAGCGCGCATCCGCGGGCGCTCCGGTCTGATGCGCCAAAATCTCTTTGGCAAAACGCTGCTGCAGTGCATGCAATCCCTGCGGGCCCGCGCCGCGCAGGTGGTCCTGCGCCTTTTGGGCAATGCTTTGATCTGGTGAAACTGCCTGTTCTGCCCAGCCGGCCAGATCATTGGCTTCCGGGGAGCCCAGAGTGGTGAAAAGAGCAACAAGTGAACAGCAAGCAATCAAGGAAAGTGTCTTCATAAGTGGACTGATTGTGCTGCTTGACTGGAGGGCGGTTGTCAGAGACTTCATCGGAGTTTGTAAAAAGCATGTAGAGCCGGTCTCTCGGGCTGCCTTGTATTGTCTGTGAAATATTAGTAGATTTATATTGACATTATATTGTAGTAGTTATACATTTAATTGCGTGAGTTATGACCGCCAAGGCGATGCCCGAAACGGAGACCACTTGTATAACCGGATATCCGTGCTGCGGGCCGAGCGCGGATTGAGCCGGCAGGCGCTGGCGGAAGCGCTGGGAATCAACTACCAGACGATCGGTTATCTCGAGCGCGGCGATTACAACCCCAGTCTGGAGCTGGCATTCCGAATCAGCGAATTCTTTCGATTGCCGGTTGAAGCAATTTTTTCTCGTACTCCGTTTCGTCCTCTAAGTGAACAGGTTTATGGCTCAAAAGGAGCTTGATAGCAATTGGAGCGAGCAAGATGCGCGTCATTTGGAAACAGCGCAATTACAGGTGGTAAAAGGAGATCAACCATGCGGAACAGCAAGTTGTTCGGCGTTATTTCAATGGTACAGAGGTCGCGGCGACGCTACCTGGTCATCGGTGTCTATTTGTTCCTGGCAGCTCTTATGTCCCTGGTGATTTTCCGCAAAGGCGGCGCCTTGTTTCGACCAGGCGACTCCCTCGGCCCGGTAAACCTGATATTTGTGATCCTGTTTACGGGGATCGCCCGCGGTATCTTCGGCTCGCTGGTCCAGCAGGCTACCTTTCCCGAACCAGACCCAGACCAGAATCTTTCCCTGCGCCAGCATTATCCAAGCTCCGACTCTGACGAGCGTGAGGTGGCGGTGCGAAACTGGGCTTACTACGCCGCTTTTCGTTTTGTGGCCATCTATCTGGTGCTCTTGTGGATTGCCTTTGCAGTCTTGATTGACGCTAAGACGCCCTGGCTTTCTGTGAACACTTGCGGTCTATTGCTGTTTCCTGTGGTTACGGCGGCAATTACACTGCCTCAAGCTTTGATCTTGTGGACCGAACCGGATTTGCCGGAGCCAGATACGGCTGAGAGCCTTCTGTCTGCGGCATCCCGTTGATGCGGCAGGCCAACATGCGATGGCGCTCTATCAAAGACGCAGCGCAGGGCAGCTGCGGTGCACTCTAGTTTTTTGGTTTCGTTTGTGCAGTTTCGTTTGTAGGATTTCGTTGATTGTTACATCTCGTCGGCCTTGGCCTTCGGTTTCAGTCCCAGATACTTCATCACCATCTGCAGGTCCTTCCAGGTTTCTTTCTTTTGCCGGGGATCGCGCAGCAGATAGGCGGGATGGTAGGTTACCGCCAGTTTTGCGCCTTTGAATTCGTACCAGCGGCCGCGCAGGTTGGCCATGCTGTCATTGATGGCAAGCAGGTACTTTGCCGCGACTGCGCCCAGGGCCACGATTACCTTGGGCCGAATGGCCTCAATCTGGCGCACGAGGAATGGACCGCAGGTATCACACTCATCTTTTTCCGGGGTGCGGTTTCCCGGTGGGCGGCATTTGACCACGTTGGCAATATAGACATCCTCGCGCTTCAGTCCCATGGCGGAGATCATGTTGTTCAAGAGCTGTCCGGCGCGGCCCACAAACGGCTCGCCTTGCTCATCTTCATCCGCGCCCGGCCCTTCGCCCACAAACATGAGGTCGGCATTGATGTTGCCGACGCCAAAGACAATGTTTGTCCGGCCTTTGTGAAGGCGGCAACGGGTGCAGTCGCCAATATCGCCGCGAATGGCCTGCAGCGCGGCGGGCTTATCTTCATCCGTTGCCACGGGCTTCGTTACCATGGGAGACTCGGACTCCGATGTAGTGGGCAGCGCGTCCGCGGGCACTATTGGAGCGAGAGGCTCCGAAATCTGCGCGTCTTGAGGAACCGGCTGACGATAGAAGTCGTAGATACCCATTTCGCGATAGAAATCCACGCGGGCGGCGAGTTGTTTTTTGGCTTCAGGATCGAGTTGTCTGGGCATGGGTAAGTCTATCGCGGCCAGAGCCAGCCGAATACTCCGGCGGTCAACAGGGCATAGATCAGGCCATCCACCGTGGCCTTGATGGTTGTGCTCCAGGCGCGGCGGTACCAGATGGACATCTGCCACAGGGCCACCGAGTTGCTGAGAAACGCAGCGACTCCGGCAAAGCGAAAGACTTTGAGGTAGTGCGCGCCCTCAGGCAGTGCGGCCCCGGCAACGTAGGCGGCAAAAATGCCGACCACGATCAGGTACAGGAACCAGAGAATCAGGCTCCTGCCCATTCCCATGGATCCGGCGGGGAAGACGGTCAACATCAGCACCGGGCCCTTTTTGAATTTTTCGGTGAACTCAGGCGAGCGCATGTCCTCCCGGCTCGACGGACGAGGGACCATGTAATCTCCAGGCGGGATGGCGAGAGGCCGGAGCGCATCCATTACCTTGTCTTCATTCGCGACCTTGCGGTAGTCGCTTTTGTGCCAGGGCATCACCATGTGAATGATGGAGCTCACCACAAAGACGATCACAGCCGATAGCAGAATCGGAAGCCACAACGCTAATAAGGGTGTCATGGGGGCAAAGGATGGCATATTTGGGGTAGGTGAAGCAAGCTGGCTTCTAGCTTGGCTCTTGGCTTTTGGCTAACCCTATTTCGATGACGCCGGATGCTTGGATGACGATAGGGACTCCTCGCTGCGCTCGGAATCAACTGAGAGGAGCTTTACCACTGCATCCAGCACGCGGTGGGCTACTTCCCATTTCGTGGTTTCAGGGACGTTGACAGCGCCGGCACGGGTGAGAATGGTTACTGCATTGCGCTCAGAGTCGAAGCCGATTCCAGGCTGCGAGACATCGTTGACCACAATCGCGTCCAGCGACTTGCTTTCCAGCTTCTTGCGGCCATTTCCCAGCGCATCTTGCGTCTCGGCGGCGAACCCGATCACGATCCGCGCGCCTTTGCGCCCGGCAACTTCCTTCAGGATGTCCGGCGTAGGCTCCAGTTCCAGGTTCATACCGGAGCGGCGCTTAATTTTCTGGTCCGCCGCATGGCGCACGGTGAAATCCGCTACGGCTGCCGCCTTGATAATGACTGTGCTTTGCTCAAGATGGGTGATCACTGCATCGCGCATCTCTTTGGCGGTTTGGACCTGAACAAACTCCGCCACGGACGGCGGCTTCAGGGCAGTTGGGCCGCTAATCAGGATGACTTTGGCTCCCCGGCGCAGGGCTGCTTCCGCCAGAGCATAGCCCATTCTGCCGCTGGAGCGGTTACCCAGATAGCGTACCGGGTCGATAGGCTCGCGCGTGGGCCCCGCAGTGATCAGGATGGTTTCATTGGCAAGGTCCTGTACCGCCCCTAGAGCCTCCATCACGGCATGAACAATGGTTTCGTTTGCGGCCAGCCTGCCTGGTCCAATCATGCCGCAAGCCAGATAGCCGCTGTCCGGTTCTACCACACGGATGCCACGTTCTTTCAACTTGTGAATGTTCTGCTGCGTGGCCGCGTTCTCCCACATGTTGACGTTCATGGCGGGGGCCACCACGACCGGCGCAGTGGTGGCCAGGAACAAGGTTGAAAGGAAATCATCGGCCAGGCCGTTGGCAAACTTGCCGATGACGTCCGCGGTGGCGGGAGCTACCACCAGCGCGTCAATCGACTGGGCCACGGCGATATGCTCCACCGCGGACTCGATATTGGGTTCCTGAGCGCCTTCGCCAAACAAATCTGTAATGACTTTTTCTCCGCTCAGGGCGGCGAAGGTGAGCGGACGCACAAACTCCTGAGCGGCACGGGTCATGACCACCTGCACCCGCACGTTGCGGTCCTGCAACAGGCGCACCAATTCCGCGGCCTTGTAAGCGGCAATTCCCCCGGAAACACCAAGAACTACCTTCATAGGTTACAGGTTACAGGTTACAGGGGACAGGGGCAAGAGCCAGGAAGAATTGGGTAAGTTGGCAAGTGTGTAAGTGGGTAATTGAAAGTCAAATGCAAAGCTTATGACTCGCCCTTGCACCCACGCACACGTGCACCTGATTGCGCGTTGCCACACCTTACGAGCGAGTAGAATTACTGGCTGTCGAGTGCTTTTTCCGGGCTCTGCTCACCCTGGAGAGCGCCGGCTTTAATGGTGTATTGCACCTTGCCAGCGGCAATTTCTTCACGCGCAATGCGACATGCTTTTCGCGCGTTCGTATCCACCAGCGGGGGCGCTCCGCCGGCTAGTTGACGCGCCCGGCGGGCGGCCACCAGAACATAACGGTAATTGCTGTCAAATCCATCCATCAGCTTCATAACGCTATACCTCGGTCTCTGTTGCAGTGGGGGATTAGCCATGTAGTAAGAATGATGCCAGAATACTCTTGATTTTGTCTTCCATATTGCATTTCAGGCAATTCTCCGCGGTATCTAAGTATCGCTTTTCCTCGGGTGACAGCGGTTTCCCTGAATGCTTGAAACGTTCGGCCAGCACGACGGCCTGCAACTGGTCAACAGACTGCTCCAGCCGGTCATTTACCAGAATATAGTCGTAATTGGGATAGTTCTCAATCTCTCTTTTGGCCCTGTCCAGGCGGCGCCGGATCACATCTTCCGAGCGCACATTTTCACTGATGCTGCGCTTCCGCAATCGAGATTCCAATTCCGAGCGGCTGGGCGGCAGTACAAAGATACTTACCGCATCGGGAATTTTCTCCTTCACCTGGCGTTCGCCCTGAACATCAATGTCGAGCAGGACATCATCGCCCCGCTGGGCCGCCTGCTCCAGCACAGACTTGGCCGTCCCGTAATAGTTGCCAAAGACATCGGCATACTCCAGGAATTCTTCTTTGCGGATCATCTCCTCAAATTCCTGGCGCAAGATGAAGTAATACTCCCTGCCATTTTGTTCGCTGCCACGCGGGGCCCGCGTGGTATAGGAAATGGAAAACCCGAGGCCGGGAACAAATTTACGCAGCTCATTCACCAGCGTGGATTTTCCGGAGCCGGAAGGGGCAGAGATGATATAGAGAATTCCGCTCATTCGAGGTTCTGCACCTGCTCGCGGCACTTCTCAATCTCGGCCTTCATGAGCAAGCCCAATTCGGTAATGCGCAGCCCTTCGCCGGCAATGCCGGAAGTTTTGGAGAGGAGCGTGTTGGCCTCGCGATTCAACTCCTGCAACAGGAAGTCCAGTTTTTTGCCCACCTCGCCGCCTTCATCCAGAAGGCTGCGGAAGTGCTGGATATGGGTTTCCAGGCGCACCAGTTCTTCCTGAACATCACTGCGCTCAGCCAGGATAGCGGCTTCCTGCAAGACACGGTCTTCGTCCGCCTCGGCCACCAATTCCTGCATGCGCGCACGAACTTTTTCCAGGTACGCGCGACTCACCGCGGAGCGCAGCCTGGAGACGCCCCGGGTGGCCTCTTCCAGAGCATGCAACCGGCGGCGAAGCTCCGCCTCCACGCCCCGGCCATCTTCTTCGCGCATCACATTGAGTCTGGCAATTGCCTGATCCAGGCTGGCGAGGACAGCGGCTTCAAAGTGGCCATCCACGGCGGTAGCGGATACCAGCGCTCCCGGTATGCGCAGGATGACATTCAAATCCGGCTCCCCGGCAGTAACAAACTCTGTGGCTGCTTTACGAAAAGCAGCCACGTAGCCGGCGACCAGATCGCGATTCAATTCAAATCCTTCGCCTGCGCGACGCTCCAGGTTGAGCGTGACCTCCACATGGCCGCGCGCCAGCCGCTCTTTCAACACCCGCCGAATCTTGATCTCCAGCTCGTCCATCTCCGGGGGTAAACGGAGCTGTGGATCGAGAAAGCGGTGGTTCACAGATTTCAAGGACAGCACGAACGAATTGCCGTCACTCGCTTGTGACTTTACTTGCGCGTATCCAGTCATGGAACGGATGGCCATGTTGTATGTATAGCTAAAATCAGTAAAGTTGGTAAGTGCGTAAGTTGGTAATCACCGCAAACCGCGACACGTTGAGCAATCAAAAAATCAAATGTGAAAAACATCCTGCCTGGTTTGGGGCAGTGACCTGGTTTTCGACTACCAACCTACCCAAGTCACCAAACTTACTTAGTTTCTACTGTGTTACCCATTCAGGGTGGGCTCATGAGCTGCCACACCGGCTGTCTGGTCTAAATCCATAAACTGCAGTTCATACAGTTTGCGGTAAGTTCCCAGCCGGGTCAACAAATCCTCATGGGTGCCGGAGTCTGTAATCCTGCCGTTCTCCAGCACCACAATGCGGTCCACGCGCCGGATGGTGGTCAAGCGATGAGCAATCACAAATACTGTCCTGCCGGACATCAGGTTTTGCAGCGCCGACTGCACCAGGGCCTCGGATTCGTTATCCAGGGCAGAAGTGGCTTCATCCAGAATCAGAATAGGGGCATTCTTGAGCAGGGCGCGGGCAATGGCGATGCGCTGACGCTCACCGCCAGACAACCGTACGCCTTTTTCACCGATGATGGTGTTGTAACCTTCCGGCATCTTCTGAATAAAATCATGGGCCAGAGCGGCTTTGGCTGCCGCCAGCACCGCTTCTTCCGCAACCTGCGGCTGGCCATAAGCGATATTGTTGCGCACCGTGTCATTGAACAGGATGGTTTCCTGGGTGACCACGCCAATTTGTGCTCGCAAGGAAGCCAGGGTCACATTGCGGATGTCATGCCCATCGATGGTCACGGCGCCTGAAGTCACATCAAAAAAGCGCGGAATCAATTGCACCAGGGTGCTCTTGCCGGCCCCGCTGGAACCCACAATAGCGACAATCTCTCCGGCACGCATCTCGAGATCGACCTCGCGCAATATGGCGATAGAGTTGCCGTTGTTCTCGCCGTAGGAGAAGTTGACTTTCTCAAAGCGCACCCGGTCACGAAATGGCGGCAGCACAATCGCGCCTTTTCGCTCTTTAAGTTCGTCTTCTTCATCCATGATGCGGAAGATCTCAGAGGAAGCGCCTAAAACCTGCTGAAAGCTGTTGTTGAACAGGGCAAATTTGCGCACCGGATCGTAGAGCCGGAAAACAAGAACAATAAACACCAAGAAACCAGTTTCATCAAACGCACCGCGCTTGATCTGGTCTCGCCCCAGCCAGAGTAGCAGGGCGATGGCTGTGTAACCGATGACGTCCATGAGTGGCGAACTGAGCGCGGCGGCGCGCACCGAGCGCAGGTTGGCTCGAAACAGCCTCCGGGCCGCCTGAAAAAAGCGCAGGTTCTCCCAGGTCTCCATGCTGAAGGCTTTCACGATGCGGTTGCCGGTAATGGTTTCGTGCAATATGTTCTGGATGTCCGCCAGCTTATCCTGGCCTTTGCGGGTGGTTTGCCGCACGCGCCGCCCGATCCGGCCGGAAGAGATCACGACGAACGGAATGAAGACTAAGAGAATCAGGGCCAGCTTTCCGCCTGTAACTACTACTGCGCCCGCAAGAAAAATGAAGGTGAAGAATTGCTGCAAGAATTCGGCCATCACCGTGGAAAGCGCAAACTGTACTTTCTCAATATCGTTGACAATGGTGGAGATTAAAGTGCCGGTCGGATATCGTGAAAAAAAGGTAATGGAGCGCGCCAGGATTTTTTTGTAGAGGCTGTTGCGCAGATCAGTGGTCAATCCGTAGCCCGCGTAGTTCATCAGATATGTGCCCAAGTAGTCACTTACTCCCCTGACAATGGTCGCACCCACAAGGGCGACCGCCACCACAGTCAGCGAGTTGTGGAAATATCGGGGAATAAATTGATGAAGGTAAACGACGTAGTGTGCTCCCCACTGAGACTTCATCAGCGGGATGCTATCCGCTCGAGCGGCGGGATTCCAAACATTACCAAGGATCGGCCCAATCAGCAGGAGCCGGAACGTCTCCAGTGCGCCAACCGCAGCCATCAGCACCACTGAAGCAAAGAATTGAAACGAGTACGGGCGAACGTAACCCAGCAACCGGAACAGTTGCTTCACGCGTCACCCTTGGTGGCTGAAAGCATTGTCTTATTCTAACGGAGGGCGTTGAGAATCGCCCACTGCCTCCGCACAACTCAAGGTAACTATTATGGATTACTTGGGACTGTCGCGGTGAATCACTTTCACCTTATACCCGGCATCCGCGAGCCGTCTTTTGAACTCCTCCGCCATCATCACCGAGCGATGCTGCCCGCCGGTGCAGCCAAAACTGATCGTCAGATAGCTTTTGCCTTCGCTCACATAGTGCGGAAGGAGGTAAATGAGCAGTTCGGAGATACGGTCAATGAATTCCTGTGTCTGGGGAAAAGAACGGATGTACCTGGCCACTTGAGGATGGCGTCCGGTGAGGTGCCGGAACTGGGGAACAAAGTGCGGATTAGGAAGAAAACGCACGTCAAAAACCAGATCGGCATCATTGGGCACGCCTGCTTTGTAGCCGAAGCTGACGCAGGAGATCAGAATGCTCTTGTCCGTCTTGCCGGAGGTAAACTTGTCCGTGACGTGGGCCCGCAGCTCGTGGACGTTGAATTTGGAGCTGTCCACCACAATATCCGCCAGAGCGCGGATCGGTTTGAGTTGTTTGCGTTCCTGGGCCAGAGAGGATTTGACTGTGGCATCCTTGCCTAGAGGATGCGGGCGGCGGGTTTCACTGAAGCGCCGCAATAGAACTTCATCTGAAGCTTCAAGATAGAGTACGGTGGTCTTGACCTGTTTGCGCAGCGAATTGATGATTGCGGGCAGCTTTTTGAGCTGGTCTCCCTCCCGGATGTCCACCACCAGCGCGGCTTTTTCGATTTCCGCAGACTGCTTGGCCAACTCCGCGAAGCGGCCAATCAATTCCATGGGCAGGTTGTCCACACAGTAATAACCCAAGTCTTCGAACACCTTGAGGGCTGAGGCCTTGCCTGAGCCCGACATGCCGGTAATGATCACAAGCTGAGTTGCGATTTCGTGTTGCCTGCGGCCATTCCGCAGCGCTGCGCCGGATTTGCGCTTACCGGGCTGGGGCACAGTTTGGATACTACCATGGGAATTCCCGGCGCTTGTTGGCAAGCTAAGGTCCGCTGACTGGTTGGTTGGGTTCCGCATCGCAGGTCTGCACCTACATGACCGGCTGTATCTGGCGCTGGTATGGCCAGGAGTGCATGGTTGCCCACGCGCCGGCAAGCAATCTCGACTCCATTTGGGCCTTCCATTCGAGAGCGTCCCGTTCCGCCGCAGCACGAACGGAAGAAGCAGGCATTTCGCGCAACCAGCGCAGATGCTCGCCAAGCTCCTCCCACGCATCAAATGATTTGCCCTGGGCCCAGCGGGAAGCGATCTCCAGCCGTTTGCGATCGAGGACAGGCAGCGAGTCAGGATTCACGATCTGTGATTCCCAGAAGCCGGCTTTGACAAAGTTGTGCCGGTACCAGGCCTGGAAAATGGCCGCCTCCAGCAGGATGCGGTCGCGCAAATGGCCGGGCGAGGTCCCTAAACCCGTAAGCGCATCTTCAAGGAATTTTGTGGCCGCACCCAGGTCCTGGCGGGCCGTGGCCCAAAGATAAGCCAGCCAATTTGCGGCAACCGTATCAAAAGATTCATCGTTCTGCGCTACAGCGCGGGCCACCAGGTCCTGGCCCCAGGCTTGCGGATGCTCATGGGAGTTCAAGCGCAATTGCAACTCCAGCATGGCGAGCACTCGGGATGCGCGGAGATCGTCTTTCAGCAACATGAGGAGGCGCGTGCCATCAGAAAAATTGCCTCTGGAATCCGTGTCGGGCAAAAGCGAGCCGATTCCCAGCAGCATGGAGAGTGCGGAAAAAAGATGGATGCCCGCGGGCAACAGAAAATAAATTTCTCCCTGGTAGTTTTCAGCCAGGAGTAATACTCCTTCCAGCAGCAGCGGCACAAGCAGGCTGGCCACCGGGCCTCCCAGCACCAGCCAAGCCAGGCGTAGCCGCAGTTGCTCCGCGCTCCGGAGACGCATCACCATGAAGCCCAGAGACAGAACGTCGTTGGATTCAAGGTTATCCCGCAGCGTGATCCGGCCAACCCTGATCCTGACTGCTTCGAATCCTGTGAAGCGCGCCGCCAGCAGGTGCCCGGCCGCATGCACGGCAATCCCCGCCACAAATGCAACCAGCGGCAAAATCAGGATTCCCATCCAAAACGCCTGGGGCGAGCGGTGGGAGATGGCAACCACAAACTGGCGGATGACCGGCATCTCCGTAAACCCAACGATAACCGCGCTGCTGATGAAAAAGTAGTCGCCGGTGGTCAGCCGGCTAGGCTCCTGACTATGCAAAGGCCGCAGGACGTCCAGGATGGGGGTCGCGGTGGGAAAGCCCAAGGCTGAAACTATTTCCGTGTCTGCAAAAAGATCCATGGGGAGATGGAGCACATCGTGCTTCATCGGCATTATAAGTTCGATGCCTTAGCCGCGGCAGAACCCGCTGGTAGGGTGGACTTTGGTCACCTGAGGTTTGCGATTGGCAATTAGCCAAAGTCCGGTTTTCCTCATCTTGGGATGCGGAGCACGCTCAACTCAATGAAGCCCGGGTCCAGCAATTCAAGAGGGTGTAAAGAAGATCTAATAAATCTCTGAAGGCCGGCTAAAGATTCTTGACGTAACCCGGCACTGAGTCTGTTGGCTCTATTGTCTTCGTGGACCCATCGGGGAATGTTACGACGACCCGAGCTACATATTTTCCGTTTGCCGAAAGTTCATACGTGTATGAGTAGATCCCGGCATCGGTTTGCTGATGATCCAGCATATTCGGGCCGTAGCGGTTGCCATAGAAATTTCGCAGCAAGAATTGGCTGTGTTCATCCCGTATCGAGGTCATGAGATCGCCGTTGTAAGTGTAATGGCGCTCGACTCCGGAGGAGAGCACTACATCCGTGAGCATACCGGTAGGGCCGTACTGGTATTGAGCCCAATGTCCCGTGATGTCTTCTGCGCGAATGATGCGGGAGTGATCGTCGTATTTGAGTTTTATGTAGCCGCCTTTCGGCGCACGCACTTCCTGCAGGTCGCGTCTTCCGTTGCGGACCAAGACAATTTTATTGCCACTCCGGTCCGTCATTTGCAAAGCTGCACCTTGAGCCAGGTTCACGGCATTGTAGGATTCAGGGAATAGAATACTGGAGCCATCCTGAAGTCGCATCGTCCATCCATTGCCATTCCAGCGGGTGGTCGCTTTATAGAAAGAAGTAGCAGTTTCGGTGTGCTGAAAAACGCTGTCGGCATAGCCGGTCCCTTTGGAGATCCGGTCGAAATAGAGATAGTTACCATCTCCCAGAACGAGGAACTGCTGTGTGTACGGATTTCTGGTTCCCACCGGTGCAATATCGAAAGAGTGATTGGCATTGCGGCCGAAGGCATGCACTGGGTTCGGTTGAATCCAGTCATAAGAACTATATGTGCGCGTGAGCCGTACAACCACAGCATCCTTGAACGATAAATCGGTCTGGCGAATGACAAAACTGCCGTACCTGAGATCAACCTCATAACGGTCCACCGATGCGGAAGCCGCCATGGGCAGCGCAATTGCACACTGGCCAAGCTGTGACGTCCATTTACCGCCCGCTGCTGATGCCCACAAACAAGGATATTCTCCGCTCGTGGTTGGAGCAGCCGCACTCACGCTGAGATATTCCGGCGCTACAACCGCTTGCGTGTGAGCGTCGACGTAAACCGAGGGATCGTATTCTACGACCTTGCCTGCAATCAGATCGAGCTTCTTGTGCTGGGCCTCTGCTATAACTTCCATAGTCGTGAAAATCCATGGCCCACTGCCTTTGCCCCCTACGACGCGAACAGTTGCCACGCCGTTAGGCCCGACGATGGGTACGGTCAGGTGAGCTTCGGACCAGCCTGTTTCATCCTGCTTTACCTCGCCCTGAACTCCGCTTGCCACTTTGATCGGCTGCCCCAAAAGGCGGATCAGGTCTGCATTCTGAGTTAGGCGACTCGCCACCTCACTGGCAACAGCTGCCCGCGTGGTTTGCCGCGAAATGTAGAATGTCGCAGCAACTCCGAAAACCAGTAGCAGAGCCGCTGATAGCAAGAGAAACTGGATCGACTTCCGATGCGAATATGGGAGCTCTTTCGAATGCCCGCACAACGGACATACACCGCCTTTGATTTTGGCGTCTTCCAATGATGCTTCCAGTATTTGATCGACGCCAAGATTAATCTGTTCCGCCGTTGGCTCGACTTCGACACCACAGCCGCGACAGTTCATAGAGGTCTACTCGCAAGAAGGAATTTTCGTGAGAATGATAGTTCCGAATTGCCATATCATCTACAAACGAAAGGTCAGGAGCTCTCGACGGTACGCCGAAGGCAAGCTTGCCGCTAACTGACGGACGCCTTCCTGAAAATATCTTGCCTTTTGTAGTTTCCTCCAAGGCAAAACCAAGCATCATCTACGAAGCGGCGGTTGAAGGCTAAGGAGATGAGCGAAATCCAACCAGGGGAGAGGAAATCTGTTGCTTCCTCTCGCCAAATTCACCAAACGAATTTAGGATGTGCGGTTCACGGTTACGCAGTTTTCTGGGAGGATTTCAACACATGTCCACGATCTCGTCGATTGGCAGGCGCATTCTCACCATTCTAGCCATCATGCTAGCGCTGTCCGGCTTATCCGTCTTAGCCGTCAGCCAGACCAGGAAGCATCCCAGTCAAGCTGAGCCTGGGAAACCCGCGCAGCCTTCGGCGACGCCAGCTTCTTCCCAGACCGGTGCGCCACAAGCATCAGACCCGGACGCAGAGACCAAAGAAGAGAAAGGACCGTGGCACGGATTGACATGGCGGTTGATTGGTCCGTTTCGCGGCGGGCGCGTGCTGGCGGTGAGCGGCGTCATTGGCGATTCGCACACCTACTATTTTGGCAGCACCGGCGGCGGAGTCTGGAAGAGCACTGACGGTGGACTGAGCTGGCATGCAATGACCGACAAGGTCAAAGACATGTCGCCATCGATCGGGGCCATTGCTGTTGCGCCATCAGACCCCAACGTGATCTATGCCGGCACCGGGGAAGCGTGCATTCGTGGCGACATCATTGCCGGCAATGGCGTGTATAAATCCACCGACGGCGGAAAGACGTGGAGCGCTTCCGGCCTTAACGATACAGTGGCCATCGGCCGCCTGATTGTCCATCCTAAGAACGCCGACATCGCTTTTGTAGCGGCACTGGGCCACCCGTTTGGTCAGAATGCGGAGCGGGGTATCTTTCGCACCACCGATGGCGGGAAGACCTGGACCAAAGTTCTCTACAAAGATGAAAACACAGGCGGAATCGATCTGACATTCGATCCGGCCAACCCCAACATCATTTTTGCCGCGCTCTGGCAAGCCCGGCGGACACCATGGGGCATGGATAGCGGCGGCCCGGGAAGCGGCCTCTACCGCTCCAGCGATGGCGGCAACACGTGGAAGCGGCTCTCCGGCCATGGGCTGCCTGAGGGTGTTATTGGACGCATAGGAGTGGCCGTGGCCTATGGCAATTCCAACCGAATCTGGGCCCTGGTCGAAGCCGACAAAGGCGGCCTGTTCCGCTCCGACGATGGAGGAGAAACCTGGACGCTGGTGAACAGCGAACGCCAATACCGCCAGCGCGCCTTTTACTACACTCACATCTTTGCCGATCCACGTTTGGCTGATGGCGTCTACATCCTGAATACGGGAATGTACCGGTCCAACGATGGGGGGCGCACATTCAGGCCAATTCGCGTGCCCCACGGCGACAATCACGGCCTGTGGATCGATCCCAATGCTCCCGATCGGATGATTGAATCGAACGATGGCGGGGCCAACGTGAGCACCAACGGCGGCGCAAGCTGGACACCGCAGAGCAACCAGCCCACGGCCCAGTTCTATCACGCTGTCACAGATAATCGTTTTCCCTATTGGGTGTACGGCGCCCAGCAGGACAACAGCTCCGTCGGGATTTCCAGCGCCAGCGCGCGTGGAGGCATAGACCGCCCGGATTGGTATCCCGTGGGCGGCGGCGAGAGCGGCTACATTGCTCCTGACCCGCATGATCCGGAAATCGTCTATGCCGGCTCTTATGGCGGCGAGATCACGCGTTACGATCACCACACTGGCCAGGAGCAGAACGTAACTCCATGGCCTCTCAATCCCATTGGCTCCGCGGCTGTGGACCAGAAATACCGCTTCCAGTGGACTGAGCCTATCGTCTTTTCGCCCCATGATCCCAACGCTCTCTATTTTGCCGCCCAGGTTTTGTTCAAGACGACTGACCAGGGAGTGCATTGGCAAATCATCAGTCCGGACCTGACCCGCAATGACAAGAACACGGAACAATCTTCCGGCGGTCCCATCACCAAGGACAATACCGGCGTAGAGGTCTACGCCACCATTTTTTCCGTAGTCGAGTCGCCATTGCAGAAGGACCTGATCTGGGCGGGATCGGACGATGGTCTCATCCACATCACCACCGATGGCGGCAAGAACTGGTCGGACGTGACGCCCAAGAAGATGCCGGAATGGGGAACGGTGAGCATGATTGAAGCTTCTCCGCATAATGCGGGGACGGCTTATGTCGCCGTCCAGCGCCACAAGATGGATGACTTTACTCCCTACGCGTTCAAGACCACCGACTTTGGCAAAACCTGGACCAGCATTACAACCGGCATCCCTGCTGGAACCTATGTGCATGCAATCCGCGAAGACCTTAAGCACCAGGGACTGCTGTATGCGGGCACTGAAAAAGGTGTTTACGTTTCTTTTGATGACGGCGCTAACTGGCAGCCGTTACAACTGAACTTGCCGGTCTCTCCGGTTTACGATCTCTATCTGCACGATAAAGACCTGATCGCGGCCACGCACGGACGATCCTTTTGGGTCCTGGATGATATTGCTCCTCTGCAGCAACATAATGCGCAGTTCGCCGCTGAAGATGTCCACTTGTACACGCCGTCTGCAGCCAGCCACACGGTTTTTGGCGGCGGCTTCGGAGGTGGCGGAGGCGGAGCTGTGGGGCAAAATCCACCGTCGGGCGCAGTGATCTATTACTCACTCAAAACCGCATTGAAGACGCCGGAGACAAGAAAGACCGCTGCCACTTCTGAAGCCGCGACTCCAGGCAAGCCATCACCGGAAGGAAAGGAACCAGGGCAGAACAAAACGCCCGCATCACCCGAACCGGCTAACGCGGAAGCCGGCACCTCCGGTGCAACCCAGACGGAGAAGCCTGGAAAGAACCCACCGATCACCTTGGAAATTCTGGATCAAAAGGGGCAGGTGATCCGGAAGTATCCGCCCAAAAATCCGCCGCAGGAGGAAGGCCCGGAAGCAGAGGCTGAAGCGCGTCCGCAACCCGGGCGCGCCCTGCCCATGGAGGCCGGTCTTAACCGCTTCGTATGGGACTTGCGTTATGAAGGCGCAAGCCGGGTCCCGCGTTCCCCGCTGTGGGCGGGGTCAACAGAAGGCCCTGTAGCTCTGCCCGGCAACTACCAGGTGCGGCTCACAGTGCATGGCAAATCCTATACCACGCCTTTGGAGATCAAATCCGATCCAAGGCTGAAGGCGACACAGCAAGACCTGGAAAAACAATTCGATCTGCTCATCAAGATTCGCGAGCGCGTTACTGAGACGCATGACACAGTCAACCATATCCGGGATATTCGCGGGCAGATCGAGGCGTTGAACAAGCGGCTGGAGAATGATCCGCATGCAAAAGCAATTGCGGATGCAGGCAAGCAGCTCGACAAGAAAATGACTGAGGTGGAAGAGGCGCTGATCCAGACTAAATCCAGGAGCAGCCAGGATGTATTGAATTATCCTATCCGCCTGAATAACCAGTTAGTAGCTCTAGGCGGTGTAGTGGCCAGTGCCGATGCAGCCCCAACGCAGGCATCTTATGAAGTATTTGAGATGCTGAGCAAACAGCTCGATATACAGATGGCAAAATGGAAGCAGATCATGACTACGGATGTACCCGCGTACGATGAGGTTGTGAGAAAACAAGAGGTGCCCGCCCTCATTGTGCCCAAAGAAGCTTCAGTAGGAGGAGAAAATCCGTAATCACGGCTCGAGTCTGGAGACGCCACCTGGTGGATGGGGCGCCTTGCATATTCACCGAGATTGTGGAAAACTGCTCAAAACATGGGATTTATTAGCGATGCCAGGCCGGGAATCGTCTGGGAAGCCATTTCGGAATGGGCTGCAACTTATTAATAACACATGGGTTACTAAAGTTTCCCGATTTGGCACAAGCAAATGCAGCCAGAGACAAACTTTTTGTTGACCAAACCCGCGATTGGGTTTAGATTCTTTGGGTTTATTGCAATAACAATGGCCAATTATTCATTTGCGCTCTGGATCACTCTGTCGGGCGGGCTGTTATTGCTATTTGCGTACGCAGCCTTTATCAACCTGCGCCGCAGGCACCTGCCGCAAATTGATCTGGATGAGGTGGTTCCCTTCCTTCTCCCGGTGAATCTGGATGCCCTTGTGGACGCCATTGACCCAAGCCAGGACGCCTATTTGCGCCACTCTCATTCGCCTGCGGATTTTCAAAAGCTGCAACGCAAGCGCATGCGCCTGGCCGCAGAGTACCTGCATCGCATGAGCCACAATGCAGCGTTGCTCCAGCGCGTGGGTTATGGCCAGATCCACAGCTCGAACCGCGTGGTGGCCGAACAGGGGCAGGAACTAATTGATGCCGGCGTCAACGTCCGCTTATATGCGTTTTTGGGCTTGGCGGCACTCTTTTTTCGGCGCGTTTGGGTTTTCCGGTCCATGTCTCTGGCCAAGGTTTCCCAGGTACAAAAAATGATGTGTTCCAACCTGATTCCCGCTTACAACGCTCTGCGCTCCAAAGCGGAAGATCTAACTATGCTGCGCGACCGCGCTTTTCACGACGCACTGCTTCAAAGCCTCTGATTTCCTGTTCCATTTAAAAATCAAGAGCAGCAAGCTACAGCGGACCTTTCTTGCCCGTCACCGATTCCTTGAGCGTCTCCTCCCATTTCCTGGCTTGATCGAGAATCTCAGGACTGACCGCGGCGGTGAGTACTGGTGTGGCTTGTTCGGGACGCAAAAACGTAACAAGCCATATGAGACACGCGACATCATAGGCGATTGTTGGCAACTGGTCCACGAGGCCGTGAATATCCGGATTCTTTGTCCAGATAGCAAAAGTGGTTAGTAGTACCGCAGCCTGCACTGCAAGACCGAGGGCGATGGCAAACTCGCTTCTGGACCAATGGCGCCCCATAGCTAACATGAGACCAACAAAAAACAAGAGTATCGCTACTCGAAGAAAATCGAGGACGTGAAGAGTTACCAAGAGACGGTGTAGTTGGTTGGTCTGGAGGGCTATGGGAGCTGTAAGGATACTGAGAAGCACTGCTGCCAATGGAAAAAGCCCCCTGTAGAAGCGCGTTTTGTGGAACCGCGGAAAGAGCCGCCTCAGAAATAGTTCATACGTCGTAAGCAATGCAAAGAGTGTAATCAGGGCATCCGAAACCCAATAGGTATACGCATAAGCACTGCGGCTCAAATAGTAGTAAACGAAAAGACGTCCCAAGCCTACCGCTTCCGCGGCAATGATGTAATAGAAGAAAAAGGGAAACTCGCGGTAGGCCTTTCGCCACGCGAGTGCACCCGCCAGTATCGCCAACACGGGCAGTGAGAACCAGCCTACGAACTGCCAAAAGACACTTAGGTCCATGATTCCTTGCGGCCAGCCTAAATCAACCGCGCCGAATTCACAAACTCAAATATACGCGCGTCGAATTCGTCGACCTAAGGTTTGGTAATAATCGGTCCCGGGCCTGGGCCTGGGCCGTCGAAGGCTAATTGTCCTTGTGCGATTGTCGAGCCGGTCGCCGCAAGCGCCAACAGGACCATTGTGATGGAAAGAAAGGTTTTCATTGTCTGGCTCCTCATAGAATCTTTAGTCTTCTTGGTGGGGGAGTCCTTGGCCTCTTACCAAGGATTTACTGAAAGCGCCCATAGACTACAGGAATATGAGCTATTTGGCGACTGCCGTCGACCGGGACGGCCATGATCCTGTTTAAAGGCGCGCTCTGCGCGATCAAAGGGTGATTTTGGCCGCCTGTCCCGGCATACGGGTTAGATCAGCGGCGTGCTTTGCGTTTCAAGAGTTGGTAGAGAAATACTTTCGCGCTCAGGATATGGAATTTCGTTAGGGTTAGATCGGGAGAAGTAATCTCTGCTCGAAGCTGCCCTCGACCTCAGAACGCTCCGCCGCCAGGGCCGCCTCCGGAGAGGCTGCTCCGAACCTGCCGCCAGGATCAGTACCCTCTGTGCTTGTCAATCAAGTTCAGCAAGGGCTTCCCTTCCAGGAAGCGCTTCAGGTTTTCACAGATGAGCCGGTAATGGCGTTCCCACAGGCGTTCGGTCACCGCGGCGGTGTGCGGGGTAATCAGGACGTTTTCCAGAGTCCAGAGCGGTGAATCCTCGGGCAGAGGCTCATGGATGAAAACATCCAGCCCAGCCCCGGCAATTTTGTGATTTCTAAGGGCCTCGATCAGCGCCACTTCGTCCACCAGCCCCCCGCGCCCCACGTTGATCAGGTAAGAATCCGGCTTCATCCGGGCAAGACGTGCTCCATTCATCAGACCTGTTGTGGCAGGAGTCACAGGGGTGCACAGCAGCACATAATCGGCCTGGTGGAGCACCGAATCAAGTTCTGATGCGGCATAAACCTCATCCGCGCCACCCGAGCCTTTTTCCGGGTTTTCCCGCACCGCCAGCACTCTCATGCCGAGGGCCTTGGCGCGCGCTGTGAACTCGCGTCCAATGGCGCCCATGCCCACCACCACTACGGTTGCGCCGGAGACTTCACGCGGACGTGGCTGTTCTTCCCACAGCGTTTCCTGCGCCCATTTCTTCTTTTCCTGGTAGCGCATGGCCTGGGGAAGGCGCTTGGCCAGGGCCAGCAGCAGTGCGATGGCATGTTCAGCCACCACCGGGCCGTGAACGTCCCCCGCGTTCGTCACCGTGACGTTGCTGTTGACCAGCTCAGGAAACATCAATTGATGGACGGCGGCGGCGGGCGAGTGTATCCACTTCAGTTTGCGCGCGGTCAGGAACTGATCCGGCTGAATGGCCCAGCCGATCAGGATATCGGTATCCGGAATTTCCTGTGACAGGCCAGCATAGTCGGGCAAGTGTACAAACTTGATCTCAGGAAAATCGCGCCCCAGGCGTTCGCTAACCCACGCAGGGGCACACCAGAGTTCAAAACGATGATGGTGGCAGATGAGGATCTTCACGGTTTCAGTATTTGGTGCTTAGGCTTTGTGCATAAATAAATGATTCAAGCTGTTCTGATCATTAATGTAGTGAAACTGAGCGTCCCGATCCATGTGGCTGCCGCCTTCCTTAGTTTTACGGTTGGCTTGCAGACTGTATCCCAATTCCCGCAGGCTGTCAGCAACGGTGTGCGGGCAGATC
>Ga0209168_10000353_pt1 | contig 48967 bp, 46 predicted proteins | sample Coa_R1_FD_187156 | JGI IMG/M metagenome (GOLD analysis project Ga0209168, IMG submission 187156) | Surface soil microbial communities from Centralia Pennsylvania, which are recovering from an underground coalmine fire - Coalmine... | ecosystem: Environmental > Terrestrial > Soil > Unclassified ...
AATTTCGAATTGAAGGATCTTCGGTATTGACAGGCCCGAAGCCTAAGACGGGTGTTTTCATGTCGAACGGCAGTCCCAGTGTTTTTCAGAATCCACAGAGCATTACCTGTGCTTGTGGACCAGCCACCGCCGGCAACACGACTTTCCGCGCTACGTTGCCCGGCGAAGCCGGACAGCGGAATAACTTCCGCGGTCCTGGTTTCTTTGGGATTGATCCTGGTCTTGCCAAGACGTGGAATTTGACTGAAGACAAGACTCTACGTTTTGCCTGGGAAGTATTCAACGCGACGAACTCGGTGCGCTTTGACGCTGCAGGCTCTTTGATCGGCCAAACCCTTGTCCAAAACACTGGGTTCGGCTTATACAATTCAGAACTCACGCAGCCGCGAGTCATGCAATACTCCCTGCGCTTCGCTTTTTAGAGACGCAGCAGGAAGAAATGAGAAGGGACGGCACTAAGCCGTCCCTTTTCTCTATTCTGAGTCTGCCTCGAGTTCTTGGACGCTTGCGGCTATGCCAGCGGCGAGTCGCTCATCCGGAACCGCGTCCGCACATGCTCGGAGAGCAGTTCGATGGCTGTACGATTCTTGATTGGGTCGGCTTGCGCCAGGTACTTCATCGCTTCGACCAGCAGTCGTTGTCCATCAACGTAACGGGGATCCGAGGTGCGTTCCCGGCGTTTATTCCCCAACTTCGGTGGGACTGTAATCGTAAAAACCTTGGCCATGAATAAATCCCTGAAAATGTCTGGTCAGTATAGCGCCCACTGTGTAACTCTCGATACTGTTTTATTATTCCTTTATATTCAATAACTTAACCAGTCGGCGATATAACCTGTGTCTTGCTTGTCGTCTTCAGCTTGAACACGTCATCCCCGATCTTCTCATTCACCTTGATGGACGAGGGCGGATATTTACACAACCGCGAATCGCCCTGCGGCGTAAAAAACTGTTGTTGCACTGAAACCCCTTTGTCAGGGTCGACCCACAGAATCATCTTGTTGTAGTAATTGCGGACTTTCTCCGATTTTGGAACCAGTTCCAGCTTCGCCGCGTTCACTCCCTCGATCTTTTCTGTGCCAGCATAAGTCACATCGAACGACTTCTGCAGATCCTGTCCGCTCCCCCCGAACCCCAGGACGACGTAGCTCTCAACATCACCCTGATTCTTTCCGGGGACGTATACCGTCACCTGATCCGTCTTTGGGGTGTACATCTTTACTTTCCCTTCACTGAACAGCACGAATTTCGGCTCAGGTTTCAGGGTCACAGCGCTGGCGCCGGATTTTTTCACATCGGCCATCATCTCGATGTCTTTGCCCGCACGACGGTAATAAATCGTCCCGGTCTCAACATCAACGACCTCGTCGATCACCTTCTGATAGTAGTCCCACTCAAAGTCGGCTTGCGCGCTGCGGAAAGTTGCCGCAACGGTATCCAGCTTTCGCAACACCGCCTGCAATTCAGGCGAGTCAGTGGGCTTCGGCTGCGGGGCGGAACTGAAGCCGAGAACGCCAGCCGTCAAGGAAACCGTAATGATGACCGTCAGTACTTTCATTCTTGCGAAGTCGATCCCTCGCGAACTGCGTCTATTCGCGCCTGGCCAGAACTTTGTAGCTCTGCACTTTGCCTTTTCCATCAGAAACGGCTTCATAACTTACAATCGAAACCGCCCCCGAAATTGGCTCAATGATGTGCAACAACTGGTCTTGCACCAACTGCTGATCCCCTGCGGAAACAGCGCTCGCAGCGACCTGGTACACAAGTCGGCCCTCTGCATCCGAGGTCACAACCACCTCAGTCGGATGCGGATTGCGCGAGATGGGTTTGTCGTTGAAGTTGATCACGCGCGGCGAGAAGAAGATAAACATCAGAATCAGCGTGACCATGATGTCGTAATGGAGAGTTCCCCGCTCGTGCTGCCACAGAATGTAGGAGCGGATTGTTCGCCAGAAGGCGTTCATGGGCAGGGGCGCGCCGGGCGCGGCGGTCGTTAATTCTGCTCTATGCAAGTCTAGTGACCGTTCCTTCCCTTGGCAATGCAAATACAGCAACCTGCGTTGTTTCAGCCGCGAGCGATGAACGGCGACTTACCGGCTGCCTAGCTTGCCGCTCAGAACTTCTTCGGCGTAATCCTCTCCGCGCCAATGTACGGCCGCAGCACCTCTGGAATCAGCACGCTGCCGTCTGCCTGCTGATAGTTCTCGACAATTGCAACCCACGTGCGGCCAACGGCTAGCCCGCTGCCATTCAATGTGTGTACAAATTCGGTCTTGTTTTTGCCCTCGGGCCTGAAGCGGATATTCGCTCGCCGTGCCTGGTATGCCTCGAAATTCGAGCAGGACGAAATCTCACGGTACAGTTGCTGACCAGGCAGCCACACTTCAAGGTCGTACGTCTTCGCCGACGACGCACTCATGTCGCCCGTGCACAGTGCCATGACGCGGTAATGCAGGCCCAATTTCTGCAGCACTTCTTCGGCATCGTGCGTGAGATTTTCGTGTTGTTCGTAGGAATTCTCTGGACGCGAGAACTTCACCAGTTCCACTTTCTGAAACTGATGCTGCCGGATGATCCCGCGCACATCTTTTCCGTATGACCCTGCCTCGCTGCGAAAGCACGGAGTATAGGCGGTCAGCGAAACCGGCAGCCGGGCCTGATCCAGCACCTCATCGCGATACAGATTGGTGACGGGAACTTCGGCAGTCGAAATCAACCATAAATCCTTCTCGCCGTGCGGCACGCGAAACAGGTCTTCAGCAAACTTGGGCAATTGCCCCGTGCCATACATCGATTCGGAGTTCACCAGATAGGGCGGTAGAACTTCGGTGTACCCATGCTCTCGCGTGTGGAGATCGAGCATGAAGTTCGCGAGTCCGCGTTCGAGCTTCGCGCCCAGGTCCCAGTAGACTGCGAATCGCGCGCCCGTCAGCTTTACCGCGCGTTCCAGATCCAGGATGCCGAGGTCCGGTCCTAGATCCCAGTGCTGCTTCGGCGTGAAGTCAAATCTGGGCGGAGTTCCCCAGCGCCGTACTTCGACATTGTCATCCGCGCTATGCCCGATGGGAACGCTCGCGTTCGGCAGGTTCGGAATCCCCGTCAAGATATCGCGCAGCCGGGTATCAAGGTCCGCGGCTGTTTTCTCCAGCTCAGAGATCTTCTCGCGCAGTTCCTTCGTCTGCGCCATAGCGGCGCTTGCATCCTGCCCAGCCTTCTTTAGCTTGGCGATCTCTTCCGAGGCCTTGTTGCGTTGCGCTTTGCTTGTCTCAGCTTCTGTGATGGCGTGCCGCCGCTGCGTGTCGACTTCGCGGAAGTCTTTCAGCACGGCAGCCGGGTCCATGCCGCGCTGTCGCAGCTTCTCTTCGACCAACGGCAGATTCTCGCGAACAAAACTCAGATCAAGCATAGGAACTGAATACTCTATCGGAAAACCAGCGAAAAATGCACGCGTCCGGAAGTTCTTGAGTGCTGCGCCAATTGGTGGGATGATGGGGCCAACGAGAGGTGGGGTCATGTCCGAAGGTCGTCATCCCGGCATCAACATGCACAAGTTCACAGTCGGCGGAGGCTTCATAGGGATTCTCTTCGCCGTCGGTAGCGCCGTAATCTTTATCGTCGGTTTTCCAACTCTCTGGTATTTCGTCGCCCTAAGCTTCGGATTGGGAGTTGCAATCGCAGCGATCCTGAAGTTTGCGCACCAGCGCCAGTCCGACCGGAGCAAACCTCTCTCAATTCTGGCGGCTACCGAACAACACGTGAAATCAGCGACCGCGCAAGCGCGGAACAATGGCAATTTATTTCATGCCGTTCCGAGTCCTCGTACGACTTAGCGCATTCCTGGTCAACCCCCACCTGCATCAACCCTTTGGCGATTTCTCACCGCCTGTGTAAACTACGTTCGCGATGAGATCGTCCCATGGAAATGGCAACCTGCGCGCGGTCTCAGCAATGCTGCTGCTCGTACTGCTGATCGCGCGGCCGGTCCCAATCTCCGCCTCCGCTTATAACGGACATCCCAAGCTTGTAGTCGTGATTGTCATTGACCAGTTCCGGGGGGACTATCTCGATCGCTACCACGATCAATTTGGCGACTCCGGTTTCCGTCTCTTGATGGATCACGGTGCCTATTTTCCTAACTGCAACTACAACTACGCCAACACTCGTACGGCCCCCGGACACGCCACGCTCTTCACCGGTGCCTACAGCAACGGCCACGGCATTATCGGCAATGAATGGTTAGATCCAAAGCAGAAGCGCATGGTCACTTCGGTCGAAGACGGCGACACCAGACTCGTCGGCGTCACGGACTTGAAAACCGGAGCTTCTCCCCATAATTTGATGTCCGACACGATCGGAGACGAACTGCGCCTCGCAACACAAGGTAACGCGCGTGTCTTCGGAATTTCGCTAAAGGATCGTGCCGCCATCTTACCCGCAGGCTTCGCCGCAAACGGTGCATACTGGATCGAACAGAAATCCGGCTCGTGGATTACCTCCAGCTACTATCGTGACGACCTCCCGAAGTGGGTGCAGGATTTCAACTCTGCCCGTCCGGCAAAATACTGGGACCGCGAGTGGAAAGATGCGGAGGGCAATGTGCTCGCCAGCACCGCGCATCGCAAGGGGAAAGACGGCTCGGAAGCCGGCTTCTACGAGGTCGTTGGCTCGACCACCCTCGCCAACGAATACGAATTCGAATTTGCCCGCGAGTTGATGGTCTACGAGAACGTGGGCCGCGGCCCCACTACCGACTTTCTGACGATCAGCCTCTCGGCTAATGACATTCTCGGCCACGCCGTCGGTCCCGATTCTCCCGCCATGGCACAGATGGCGCTCGATCTCGACCACGAACTCGCCGATTTCTTCAATTTCCTCGGACATCAGGTCGGACTCGCCAACGTCTGGATTGCGCTCTCTGCCGACCACGGCGTTTCGACGCTGCCGGATGCGGTCAAGAAGCTGCACATTCCTGCTGGCAATCTGGGAGCAGCAAAAATCGAAGAGCAGATCAATAACGCTCTGACAGCCAAGTTTTCTCCGGGCCGTCCCGCTGCATATGTGAAGCTCGACTATCCCGATGCGTGGCTCGACCAAAACGCCTTTGCCGCGGCTCACATCCGCGAAAGCGACGCCGAGAGTGCCGTCGGAGAGGCCATGAAGCAGGCCGGCCTGCGCGATTACTTCACCAAATCGCAACTGGCCGCAGGCGAAGCTCCCAACACGCCCCTCGGACACAAATACCTCAACAGCTATTCGCCGGAAGGCAGTTGGTATGTGCTTGGCGTACCCGACATCTATACCGTCGGAGGCCTGAAGGGCACTGATCATGCTTCGCCATACAACTACGACACGCATGTCCCGCTGGCGTTTTACGGCTTGCCATTCCGCGCAGGAACTTATCGTAGCAGCGTCGAAACGGTGGACCTTGCCCCAACGCTGGCTTCTCTGTTGGGGATCAATGCCCCTACACACTCAGTCGGCCGTGTCCTGACCGAGGCGCTTGCGCCCGGGCGGCACAAGGGAGAAGGGCAGCCATGAGCACGCCTCTCGATCTCAGGGTCAACGTAGCCGGGATTGAGCTGAAGAACCCGATCATCGCGGCCAGCGGCACGTTCGGCTACGGTGTCGAGTTCGAAGATGTCGTCAATCTCAGCAGGCTCGGCGGATTCGTCGTCAAAGGTCTTTCTCGGGAGGCCATGATTGGCAATCCACCACCCCGATTGTGGGAAACCGCTGCCGGCATGCTCAATGCCATCGGATTGCAGAACATCGGCGCGCAGGCATTTCTCGAAGAGAAAATGCCGCACCTGCGGAAAATCAACAACATCGTAGTGATCACCAATGTCTTTGGCTACGCTCGCGAAGACTACGAGCGCACTGTCGAAATTCTGAATGAGGGCGAGGGAATTGCCGCTTACGAGCTCAACGTCTCCTGCCCCAACACTGCCCACGGAGGCCTGCAATTCGGCAGCGATCCGCGTTCGCTCGATGAAGTTGTCACTACCGTGAAGCGCGTGGCTCATCGCCCGCTGATCGTGAAGCTTTCTCCCAACGTGACCAGCATTGCGCAGATGGCCTATGTGGCGCAGGAGGCCGGCGCCGACGCTTTGTCTCTGATCAATACCTTTGTCGCCATGGCGATCGATCCGGAAACTCGCAAGCCGCGCATCGCGAACGTGACAGCTGGTCTCTCAGGTCCGGCGATCAAGCCAATCGCCGTGCGCATGGTCTACGACGCGGCGCACGCGGTAAAAATTCCCGTCATCGGAATGGGAGGAATCTCAACTCCAGAAGACGTGATCGAGTTCCTGCTCGCCGGAGCCACCGCCGTGCAGATCGGCACTGCCAGCTATTGGGATCCATGCGCCACCGAAAAAGTGGTGGACGGCCTTGAGCAATGGTGCAAAGACCACCACATCACCCGCATCGCCGACCTGATCGGCGGCATGCAGATGGAACAGTCGTGAAGCCCCTACAGCGATCAACTTTCAAAACACAAACGCCGCCACGATGCTAGCGAGGAGAGAATGAAATACGATGGCCCGGCGCTGCTCTGCATCTCGGCAATTTTCACTTTGTCATTAGGATCGTAGCCCATCAATTTCATCCACGGATTCGCAAATAATGCCGTCGAATACCAGCGCAAGCCCACCACCATGGTGGCGATCGCGGACACAAACACCGCCCAAAGGTTCACTCCCAGGAGGTCACGCTACTGGACTACAGATTGAGATGTACCGAGTTATCGGCCGCGGGTGTACCAGATCGACCCGAGTGACTTGTAGTTCCTGCCCTCACCCAGATGGCGTGGGTCGCCCCATCTGCGTTAATTGCCGGCAAACAGTGACGTCATTTCAGGGTTTTGATTAAAGTTCCTCCAGTGTTGTAAACCGTTATATTATCCAGCGTGGCATTCGAAACAAAAACATTCCCGCTTTTATCCACGGCAATCCCTTCAGGCTGCGCAATCCCTTTTGAGATCACCAGCAATAGCACACCTGCGCTATTGAACTTAACGGCTGTATTGCTGTAGAAATCGGAAACATAAACGTTGCCCGATGAATCAAAGGCAATGCCTGTCGGGCCGGTGTTGACGAAATCGGTGTAAACGCGCCTTTCGGCTGGATTCTTCGTGAGAAATTCTGCAGCGTTGTAGCTGATCACCGCATTCTCACCAAAACCAGGTCCGAATCCCGCGTAAAGATTGTTGCCGCGAATGGCAAGCGCTCCAGGAGCGGTAAAGAGAAACCCGCTCCGATCTATCGTGAGAGTCTCAAGCAACTCCCCGTTAATGTTAAAAACCGAGATACTGTTTCCGCTGTTATTCGCGACGTAGAATTCGTCGTAGTCCCCTGCGGCGATTCCCAACGGATTTTGAATCCCTGCACTCGCTACGGTGGCGATTAGCTGAAGGTTTCGATAGATAGTGACGTTGTTCGAAAGATTGTTGGCGACAAACAACGTTCCGTAGCGATCGAAAGCGATGCGTTGAGGGCCGTTGAGGCCCACAGTGATGGTGGCCAGCACCGAGCCATTCGCGGGGTTGAGTTCCAGTACCTGATTGTCACCGCTATTCGCCACCCATAGATTCCCGCTTGAGTCAAACGCTAACCCTCCGGGATGGTTGAGCTGCGCTTGAATGATCTGCGGAAGGAACATCGCAACAGTCAGAATGACAGCCTTCATTTTCATAGGAGCTCCAATTTTGTTTCCCGTCGCATGCAAAAAAGTTACAGCGGAGGAATCGGGGGCCCTGAAGCGGGAGCGAGGCTATCACAAATGCAAATTGCATGTGTCACACGTCCGGTCGGAGCCTGTAACCGCATAATGGCGTCCGGTCGTGCGGCTGGGAATCCACAGGCGTGTCGATACGTTCGGTTTCACCGCGATATAGCGACTCGGCTATCTTCCGCGTGTGTACCAGATCGACCCAGGAGACTTGTAGTTCCTGCCTTCACCCCAGACTGCGTGGGTGGCGCCGTCCGCGTCGATGGCCAGGCTAAAGAAATCCCCGAATGGGAATCGGAATCCGCCGGGAAGAATGTAGTCATACCCGCGTGTCGGCCCGGAGAGTTGCTGCTCGCCGCCCCAGCTCGCGCCACCGTTGGTCGAAGCGCGATAAAACGTATTCCACAACCGGCGATTCGGACGTCCCGGCTCATAGGCCCGCGTATCCATCCATGCGATGCGCACATCCCCCGACGCTCCAGCTACGATCGCTGGGAACGCATGTTCCACGCCCGCTGTTGCTCCAGAGACATTCGTCCGTGCGGACCACGTCAGGCCGCCGGTGGTCGACGAGGCAAAATAGATTCGCTCCGGCTCACCGTTCGTCGAACCTGCGTTCCACAACGCGTAGAGCGCTCCCGCCGCGTCCGAGGCCAGCGCGATCTGTGCTCCCAGAAATCCTGTTCCGCAGCCTTGCGCCGCGCAATCCTGAGGCGCTGCCGACTGGTCGAGGATCATTGTTGTCCAGGTTCTTCCGCCGTCTCCTGATCGGCTCAGATTCACGCTCACCGGATTCAGCTGCTCCTGATTCTGCGCATAGGCCGTCCAGCCAAAGAACACGTTTCCCGAAGGATCAACCGTAGCTCCGCCTGCCAGCGACGATCCGGGCGGCGCATTCGGATTGACGCTCACCACATTGAAACTCTGTCCGGCATCATGCGACGCCGAAACCAGAAATCTCTCATCATGATTGAACCCGACATAGACGTTCGCCCCGCGCACCGCGAGTACCGGCTTATCGGTGTCCTCCCGCCCTCGCTCCGCCCATGAAAACGACCAGGTGCGCCCGAAGTCGAGTGAGCGCGCCACGATGATGTCCCGCTTATCGTTTTGCAGCCACGACGCGTACAGTGTTTGCCGATCGTCCGGATCTACCACGATCTGTGGATCAAACTGTCCTGTCGGGAAGGGAAGCATCGGCTTCGATGCATGCCACGACAGCCCACTGTTGTCGCTGATCAGCAGGGTCATGCTTGGCGCCGTGCAGGTCGGGCACCCGGCAACGGCTCCGTACTGCGGATATAGGACGTACACGTGGCCGTGGCTATCGGCGGCAATCGAAGGCTCCCACTGGTCCCCGTTACGGTACCCTAGCCTTAATTGCGGGATGAATTCTCCAACGGCCAAAGCTGCTGGGACCTCTGCCATCCCCAACAGGAAGACCAATAGGATCGGAAGACCGATTCTTATTGGAGTCCTAAACTGAACCTTCTTTTGGCCGGCTGGCGAATTCACAGAGGTGTCCTGCTCAAATATCCTGACCGGACTTTACCTTGATTTCCAGAGGCCGTCAATTACCCGCTGGGTGATTTCACCCTATATTTACAATCCTGAGACTTTCTCCTGGCTTTCCTATCTAATTGCTAGAAAGCGTCATAAGCAAAAAGGGAGCGAGCGGGCATTTCGGTTTTCCCCTTGCCCCTCTGATGGAAGATGTTTCTGGGGTGCTATCGCAATGGAAAAAGCTACGTTTGCTGCGGGATGTTTCTGGGGAGTCGAAGCCACTTTCCGGCAGTTGCCTGGCGTGACCTCGACCCGTGTGGGCTACATCGGCGGTCATACGGATAACCCAACCTATAAAGAAGTCTGTACCGACGCTACCGGACACGCCGAAGCCGTCGAAGTTGAGTTCGATCCTGCCAAGATTCCTTATACCGACCTTTTGAAGGTCTTCTGGGAGAACCACGACCCGACTCAAGTCAACCGCCAAGGCCCGGACTGGGGCACCCAGTATCGCTCCGCTATTTTCTTCCACTCACCTGAACAGCAGGCGCAGGCATTGGCCTCGAAAGAATCGCTCGAAAAAGCGCACCGGTATTCGAAGCCTATCGCAACCCAAGTCGTTCCCGCCGTCACCTTTTATCCAGCGGAGGAGTATCACCAGCAGTATCTGGAGAAGCGTGGGCTGGCCAGCTGCCACGTTAAGTATTAGCTTCGGTCTCAGGTTGTTGCGGCCGGAAGAAGAACAGCAGGATGAATCCGCTCAGATAGTAGGGAACGCTCGCCTGCAGCCCACCGCCCATGAACTTGAGGATCAGTCCAAACACGGCGAGAGCCTCGCATAGCGCGTAAGTTGCGATGAATCCCGTTCTCCACTGGTTCAGGCTTAGAGAATCCTCGGGCTGCGTTGCCAAGCTGGACTCTGCCCGAAAAACCAGAGTGCGCCGCACCACGAAAATGATCCCCACAGTTGCGACGCCCAGCGTGGCAAACAGATAACTCATTGCTGGATCCAGCGCTCGAGCCATCGGAGCCACCAGCTGTCCTACCGCAACGTACAGTACGATGCTGCCCAGCATCGCCCACTGCACCACACGCAACATACTCAGGGCCCGCGTCATAGACAAGATATTCTCGCGCGAAATTCGGGTCGAGTGTTACCCAAACATTTTACGGCGGAATCGTTAGTAACTACATATTTCCTTGACTCTTAATTTCGATGATGCCCTGCAGATTTTCCCGGCCGCATCCTCACAAAGATCTGAAACGAAACTGGCCGCTCGCCATAAGCCGCATTCAGTACCGTCGGTTTCGAATAGAACGTCACATCGGCGCCCAGGCCCAGTTGCCAGGCTCTGTTTTGCACCAGATCACGAACTCCGCCGAACGTGTACGCTCCAATTCGATAGACCGTAGCAACCGCCGCTTGTGGAAACAACTCGTCTTTGTCGACCAGTTCCAGGCGCGAGAACGCGTAGTCCCGCTCTTTAAAATTCAGTGTGGACTCCAGCAGATAACTGTTCAAGGTCCGATCGGTCGCAATCTTGTGCACGCGTCCCCACACAAAGGTTGATGCCCATCCCCCATCTCTCATGGGACGGTTGTACTCCACTGACGCAGTCTGCCTCCATTGGCTGCCCGGTTCCAGCGCCTCGGGATGTTCCAACCTTCCGATACTGTACTGCGCCACCCAATTGCGCGACGGGGCCACCCAGGCCCGTCCCGACCACGAATCTAACGCCGCCAACTGGATGCTCCATCGCTTTTCATTCGGTTCGCGCCCGTTGAAAGCCGATGCCTCTAGCTTCACGCGATCAATGATGAAGCCGGTCGTGATTACTCCAAAACTGGTGTGCGTCGAATCCTGCAGATGATGACTAAGCGGAGCCATTGGCAACTCCGCCGCCGAAGCTCGATGAAGATACGTCACCGGCCCCAACGCTGGCTCCGCCGATGGCCCACCGTAAAGCTCCCATGAAACCTTTTCGGTGATCGGCAGAGTGTAGAGCGCCGCCAACTCGGCGAACACGTTGTGCGGATGCTGATGATCGACTAACTGCTGTCCATGATAGGTCTCGCCCGTTTGAAACAACTCCGGAAATCCCGGATGCGGCGAGGTCAGCGATTCCGCCGAAAACATCTCTCGAAACAGAATCGCGCCGCTCCCCAGCCTATGCTGCTCCATCAGCATGCCCCAGTTCACCGACTCCGCTTTACCCGCGCCGCGCGGTCCACCCTGCTGGTTGTAGTCGATGAATATAACGCCGTGCGCCATCAGCTCCCATCCCTCGCCCATCCACATCCATTCATGCCCGGTGACCGAAGCCGGTTGCCATGCCGTGCCTGATCCCTCATGCGGCGAAGGCATCTGTGACTTCATCTGCATATCCATGTGCATCCCTGCCATGGGTGTGTGCTGTTGCGAGGAAGTATCGGCCCCCGCTCTCTCGGCGGCACGACTGGTGTCTTGAGCCGACACCATCTTTATCAATAACAAAACGGCAAATAGAATTCTTCTCACACGAATCCCCGTCGCGATTCTTGGAAGCACCATAACGGTCGAAGGCATACTTCAACCTCGAACCAGCAGAAGGTGAGGTGTGAAGTTTCTAGATTCGCAACGGAGAAGATCGAGGCGGGCTTGCAGATGGAAAAACCGGCTCCGGAGAATGGTAGTGTTCCCCGAAACTCAGGCTAGCTTCGTCGCAAACGAATGCCGCAACAGTCTGAGCAAGGGGCCTCTCATAAGAAAACTGCACGTTCGGCATCGCCCAATCATGGCCGTTCGCGCAGCATTGATAGCTCACGGGCGCCTGAGAAGGAGCACTCGGCATCGGCCCATGACATCCAGCCGGATGGCTCGTTGGCTCCGAGGCAAACGCCTGCATGCCAGACATTGCGGCCACAAACGCGACCAGCAGCAACACCACAATCAGGCGTGAGTTTCCGTGCATGGAAGCTATGTCCCGGTAATTTTGATTCGTAGCTCTTCGGGCAGTCTCTGTCGAATTTCCTGCGGCAGCCGGTCGTGGACGCGTCGAGCGCCGTGCTTGGCCGCATCGAGCATTGTCACCGGAGCAGGCGTGGCAACCGCAACACCCAGCCAGATCAGCGCCGAAAGTGCGAACCCTACCAGCGCCCCAATCTCAAACCATAAAGCATGCCGTGGTCCCAGATAACGGATCACAACAAACGCCAGTAGAAATACTGCCCCTGATGCCGAGGCCAGCGCGATCAGCCCAACATCAATCATGCGATGGATTTTCTGGCGGCTGCGGCAGTGCTCGCAGCTGGAGAAGTGTTCTTCGTAGTCACCGCGCATTTCGGGCGCGAGGCCGGATATATCGTATCGCCAGCCCGCCAAGATCTTGCCCACGATTGGATCAATGCACTGCTGACTCATTTGGGGGTACAAATCAGCCAAACACAAAGCCCAACTACAAGCGGATCGGCTCCAACGCTTCGGTCTGGGACGCCAGTAACACCCGGTTGCAAAACAACCCGCCGCGTGCTGCCAGCGCTTTTTCTGCCTCTCTCCGGGCTATTTCCGGATGGTTGTTATGCTCAGAGAGATGCGCCAAAACCACAAACGTTGCACTATTATCATAGTCGTTAGCGAAGAAATCCGCGAGGGCCACGTTCGATAGATGCCCCACGCGGCTCATCACCCGCTGCTTTACCGACCACGGATACGGCCCCACTCGAAGCATTTCCAGATCGTGATTTGATTCCATGACCAGTACGTCGCATCCCCGCAGATGATCGCGCACGCTGAGCGGAATGTATCCCAGATCCGTCGCCACTCCCACCTTGATGCCTTCAGCGCGAAACGTGAATCCCACTGGATCGGCGGCATCATGCGGAATTGTGAACGGCTTCACCGCAATGTCGCCCACCTGGAAGCTGTGTCCTGATTCGAAGCGTTCAAATTTCTCCAGTCGTGGCTTCTCGCCATTCTTATCGCGCATCGCGCGCGCCCACGCTTGGTGCGTTGCACCAGTCATGAACACAGGGACGTGTAACTTCTTGGCCAGAGTTGCCAGCCCGTAAATATGATCGCAGTGCTCATGCGTAATCAGGACTGCGGAAAGGGTGTGCGGATCATCTCCCAACGCCTTCATGCGCTTGAAAGTTTCGCGGCAGGAAATTCCTGCATCAACCAGGATCTTCGTGGTCGCGCTGGCCACGATCGCACAGTTGCCGCGACTCCCAGAAGCCAGCATGGAGACACTTACACCCATGCTCGCCAGCATACTCGTCCATCCTGTGGATACGGGAGTTACTTTTTGGTTAGCCGCTACCTTAGCTTTACCAGTACCGAACGCGGGATCAGCCTCAGACCTTAGCCATGAACCTCTCTGGCCGAAGTCTGAGGTCTGAGGGCCGGATTTCTATTTCAACCCAACACCATAGTAGTAGGTATACGGGGCATAGCCCTGAATCGGGAGCGCCGTTTGGAAGCTGGAGAAGATGACGGCGCCTCCTTGGAAGGAGACAAAGACATCCTGCTGTACACCTCCCGTTGACATGCGGAATGTAAACATGCCGTAGCAGGGATCGGAGAGCGTTTTCTGCGTGCCGTCGTACAAGTAAGGTATGTCGGCGACGGCCGCCAACGTGCCCGTAGCCATCGTGCTGTTCTTGCTGTCGCTAATCGTCATCTGCCCATTTGCGGTGATGGTAATCGTGCCCTTGCCTTCGCTGGGAGTACCGGTCTCAATATTGCCTTGGCCCGTCTGTGCGTTCGTCTTTTCGTAGAAAATTGCGGTATAGGTTCCCGCCTGCGATGGATCGAAGGTTCTCGAGGATGCTTTGGGAAGCGAGAGGATCGTGCCACTACCGGTATCGACCACGAAGAATCCGTTCTGCGTGCCAAACGCATAGTCCGCACCACTCGGTTCATTGATCGTGAAGAAGTTGCCGGAAGCGTCCTCCACGACGCTCGTCGCAGTGAAACTACCGCTGTTAAATGAATTCTGGCTGAAGATGCCGAAGGGCCAATAGCCGTCATGTTGCGTATTGCCCTGGGCGTCAATCGAGATCGTTCCCAGTTCCATTCCGCCGGCGGCGGTGCGGAATTGCAAGTAATTAAACTTCTGCCCTGCGAAAGTGTTGATGGAGGCCGGGGCACTCTCAACCGCCGTGATCAACGATTCCGTGTCGCGGTTCGGACCCGCATTGGCCGCCTCTACCATGAGTACGAAGCCAGGCACTTCGTATGCCGACAGCAGATTGCCATGCGGATCAGTGATGGTATAAGTCCCATCGGCGTTCACCAAATACGGTACGGTGCCCGTCTCGCCGTTGGTGTAGTTCTTGTAAGTAATGGTCTGGGCTGACGCATCAATGGAAATAGTCAGGAAATCTCCGACCGACGCCGTGCCGTTGTATGACCGCGCCGCGTTTTGCGCCGGAATAATCGCTTTCGGGCTCGCTGCACACCCCACCAGTAAACAGGTAAGAACGACTAGCAGAAATCGTGCCATCTTCATTGGGACAGTCCTCCACGAAGGACTCGTCGGCGCAGGACTATTTGCACTTTAGGGGCGCTCGATGACATGCGCGCACTAGAGTAATGAATCGTTAGCTCAAGCTAATTCAAGGGAGGACCTTGCAGAGCTCATGTGCGAGAAATAGTTAGGCAAAATGCGTCGACTACTTGCCCTGTTTCAGAGTGTCCATCACGCTCCGCATCACTGACCCGCCATAGGCCCCCGCAAACCCCGGAAGAAACGCCAGAAACGACCCGTACACCTGCGCCCGCGTAGGCTTCACCGTTCGGACCATGAACGCCGCAAATTCAGTCAGCGGAATGAATGCGCCCACAGTGAGGACCCAGCGCCACGGCCATCGCGGACGCAATACCCCCAGCAGCATGCACGATGACACCACCAGTAGAGCCGTGAACAGCAAGTCATCGACAATCACATCCGCCCACCCCGTCCCGATCCCGCACGCGGCCCCGAGCAGGTAATACCAAATGTCGCGTTGTCGTTTGCCATCCAAAAATCAGCAATCTCCGATCAAGAATCATCAATCAATCAGTCATCAATATTTATAAAAACCCCTCCCGCTCTTCCTGCCCAGCCATCCCGCGTCTACCATCTTGATTAGCAGCGGACACGGTCGGTACTTGGGATCTCCCAATCCCGCTAGCATCACCCGCATGATGTCGAGGCAAACGTCCAGTCCAATAAAATCCGCCAGCGTCAGCGGGCCCATCGGATGCGCCATCCCCAGCTTAAATACTTCATCCACGGCTTCCGGCGTTGCCACGCCTTCCATGACCGCGTACATGGCCTCGTTCAGCAGCGGCATCAGGACGCGATTCGACACAAATCCCGGTGCATCGTTCACTTCCACCGGCGTCTTCTCCAGTTTTACTGATAAATCACGCACAGCCTCAAACGTCTCCTGCGAGGTCGCCAAGCCACGAATCACCTCTACCAGTTTCATCACCGGCACGGGATTGAAGAAGTGCATCCCGATTACTTTTTCCGGACGCTTCGTCAAAGCCGCCAGCTTCGTGATCGAAATCGACGACGTATTCGACGCGAGGATAATTTCTGGACGTGTCAGTCGATCAAGATCGCGAAAAATCTCCGTCTTGATCTCAAATCTTTCCGTCGCCGCCTCAACTACGAAATCGCAGTCCGCGAGCTTGCCGCGATCGGTTACCGCTTGAATCCGTACAACAGCTGCGTCTTTGTCCGCGGACGTGATCTTGTTCTTCGCCACTTCGCGATCCAGATTCTTGCTAATCGTTCCCAGCGCGCGATCCAGGAATCTCTGCTCCACGTCGCATAGCACGACGTCGAATCCTCCTCGTGCAAACACATGCGCGATACCGTTTCCCATCGTCCCCGCGCCCACTACGCCTACTCGTTGAATGGCCATATTCTTTGCCTCACTCAAAACGTTCGAGTCTAACACTCGACCCAGGATCTTAGTATCGGACACTCCGATGCCACGGCGGGGAGTTGAGCCCTTTCCAGCGATGCCTGAGTTCGCTCGAGGACAGACAGTCAATCCAGTAACTCGCTCAGACCGTTCGTATCCGACGATCTCGCGTACAGCCAACCTGTGTACGCCGCGTTTGCGCAAAGAATCCGTGAGATGTGTATCAGGTGATGTCTTTAGGCATAGCGCAAAGACTCGCAGCAAAGACGCCTTCGGGCGCTGCGCGGAACACAAATCATCCCCAAAAGTTGCGGATTTCTTCAAACATTTAAGGTGTTTTCCGGGACATCAACTGGCTCGGCCTTGGCATCCGATTTCTGTATGCAGACGGCGCCCCTTCGACCGACGGAGGTGATTATGTTTCGCAACTCATTCAAACATTGGATTCGACTGGCAGCCCTGGCGGCGACCGTTTCCCTTGCCTGCGGAAGTGTGGCTTGGGGCCAGTCCTGGGTACAATACGACGACGATCGCGATCGCCACGATCAAGCCCGGGAGCAGGGCTATCACCGAGGTTACGACGACGGCGAGCGTGCTGGGCAGATCGACGCTCAACGCGGGCGCCGCTTTAACTTCAAAAATGATGACTGGGAAGATTCCCGAGGCTACGAACACTGGATGGGCAATAAAGGCCAGTACAAGCAGGCCTACCGTGAAGGTTATGAACGCGGCTACCGCCGTGCCTATGACAATCGTGGCTATCGCGATGACGATCGCTACCGTGACCGCGACGACTGGCGCTAGGCGCTGAAGTCAGTTCGGCTCGATCACAATTCAACGAGGTGCCCCATTTCTCGCGCGTTTGTTACGCGGGAAGTGGGGATTTTTCTTTCAGTGGGCAGGGACTTTCCTGTCCTATTGCAGGCAGCATCGAACTGGCGGTTTAGACGTCGCTTGATAGCCGCGAAGGGACGGAAGAATGCAGCCCATGACGCAAGCCGTTGGAAGCCCTCATTCCGCGTTCGAAATCTCTCCACTCGTTTTTTGCCATCTATAAAAGAATGGTATCCCCAACAAAATCACCGCCAGCCCCAACGACGATCGCACCGGCCGCACCATCCACAAGTTGACCGTCAATGCGATTGCCACCCATGTGAACAGGATAGGAGTCCACGGATAGCCCCATGCCCGGTAAGGCCGCTCTAGTTCCGGTTCAACTCGTCGCAACCGTAGCAGCGCAACTCCAGTCAATGCGAAGAAGATCCATACCGCGAAAACAAACAGCGAATAAAGCTCTTCAAAGGTGCCGGTCAGCGCAAGCAGTACGGCGACGGTCCCCAGAAAAAGCAAAGCTCCGGTCGGAGTACTAAACGAAGGATGCACTCGCTCTGCAAACTGAAAGAAGACTCCGTCCCGCGCCATCGCGTAAGGGATGCGCGCCCCGGTTAGCACAACCACGTGTAGCGCGCCAAAGGCCGAAAGCGCCATGGCCAGGGTGAGCCAGGCAGCGCCGCGGCTGCCGGCAAAGGCTTGCACCACATCCGACGCGACATGCTGTGAGCTTGCGATCGCTGCAAACGGCAGCACGTGGAAGTACACCATGTTCGCCAGAAGATAAAGGCCGCCCACCGTAAATAGCCCCAGTAAAATGGCTCGAGGAATATTTTTCTCCGGGCGCGAAATCTCTTCGCCTAAGTCGCCCAGATCATTGAATCCGTTGTAGGCCCACATCGCGGGAACGAGAGCCGTCAGCACGGCTCCGATAGTTGCTCCCAGGCCAACCGGAGTGACCGCAACAGAGGGAACGGCGACGTGATTGCGGCCGAACAGCAAGCCGCCCAGCGCAATGATTACAATCGTACCCACTTTGAGTGACGTTATCAGTATCTGGATCGCGCCACTCATCTTCACGCTGAAGTAGTTGATTCCAGTCACGAGTACAACCACCAGCGCGGCTAGCGGCTGCGCCGCAGTGAACGTAAACTCCTGATGCAAGATGTGCCCCGCAAAAAGCGGAGTCATGACTGCGGGGAAAAAGAATCCCATGAATCGTATGAATCCCGCCGCCAATGCGGCCATTGCGACCGGACGATCCAGAAACGAACTCATCCAGCCGAACAGAAATCCCCACAGCGGTCCCAAGCCACGGCCAAGGTAAACGTAAGGGCCTCCCGCTTTCGGAAATGCCGCGCCGAGTTCGGCATAGCAAAATGCGCCCAGAAGCACGATCAGCCCGCCGAGAATCCACGCCAACATCACCAGCGCCGCCGACCCCACGGCTCGCGCCATGTCGCTCGATACCAGAAAAACCCCCGTACCAATCGTGTCTCCAATGACAATCGCGGTTGCGGACCAAAGCCCGAGACCACGAACCAGGTGAGTCCCAGAGAAATTTGATTTTTCGGAACCCGATTTTTCGGGATGACGATGCGTGTGGGCGGCCATTAAGGATTCAGTGAGCCTACTATCCGTGTCGCGCAAGGTCAATCATTCAGCGCTGCCCCCGATCCTTCTGGGAGGCTCCGTGCCGCGTTATGATGAATGCGTTATGGCAACCCAGAAATTCATGTTGCAAGAACTGTCACTCGATGAACGTTATCGAGTTGCAGACGCTGACAATCTGCTGACGCCCGCGCTCGCCATCTATCCCGAGAATATTGCGGCCAATATCGCTTGCACCTTGACCGTGCTCGGCGGAAACGCCGATCGCTGGCGCGCCCACGTCAAGACCGCCAAGCTGAACTTTACGTTGCGTATGCTGATCGATCGCGGCGTGAGCACCTTCAAATGCGCGACCAGCTTCGAGCTTTTACAGGCTTGCCGGAGTGGCGCTCTGGACGTTCTTCTTGCCTATCCAGTCATGGGCGCAAATGCGCGCCGTGTGCGCGACATTGCGAGCCAGTTCCCTCGTGTGCGGATTTCCGTGCTGGCTGAGAACGAAGAACAAGTGCGGCAGTGGCGCGGGACCGACATCGGAATGTTCCTCGACATCAATCCAGGAATGAATCGCACCGGCATCGAGCAGGGCTGCGTCGACCAGGTTGTCGCCGTGGCCCAATCCGTGAAGCAAGCCGGGCTCGAGTTCCGCGGCCTGCACTACTATGACGGACAGTTCGGCGCCGTCGCCGAGCCCGAAAGAACCACCGCCGCGCACGAGGGCTACGACAAACTCATCCAGCTGGTCCGCAAGCTCGAGCATTCGGGTGTGAACGTGCCTGAGGTCATCACCTCCGGAACGCCGACTCTACCGTGCTCCGTCGCTTATAAAGGATTTCAAAACGCCGGGTTCGTTCACCGTGTCTCCCCCGGAACTGTCGTCTACAACGACGCTTCCAGCCTGGCGCAACTTCCATCGCTCGGCTATGCTCCGGCCGCTTTGGTTGTGGCGCGCGTGGTGAGCCATCCGCAACGCGGCATTATTACGTGCGACGCAGGTCACAAAGCAGTTTCGGCCGATGCCGGAGTGCCCACCTGTATCGCTCTAGGACATCCGGAACTGACATCGCTCTCCCCCAGCGAGGAGCATCTTCCTTTCGCGGTGCGCGAAGGATCCAACCCTCCGCACGTGGGAGATCTGCTCTATCTTCTTCCGCGCCACGTTTGCCCTACGGTAAACAATTTCGACGCCGCCCTGATCGTGCGGAATGGAAAGATCGAATCTGTTGAACGAGTGTCCGCTCGCGGGCATGAAGGGCCGCTCTCTGAGGAAGTCGATCTCGCGAAGCGCGAAGCCGAAGTTGTGTCCTCGCGATCCCTGGCGAGATAACGCTGAACCGCCTCGCACGGCGCCTATTTGCGCCCGCGAGTCTTCTTCGCCTTTTTCGCTGCTGTTCGCGCCTTTCGCGCTGGCCTCTTCTCTTCCATGTACGCGATGCAGTCGATCTCAACCAGGATTCCGGGAGAATGTCCCAGATCGCTGCCCACCGTCGTTCGTACCGGATACGGCTTCGCGAAGCGCTTCGCATACACCGCGTTGTAGCGCGCGAAGAGGCTGGTATCGCTGAGGTGTACCGTCACCTTGACCACGTCGGCCAGGGAAGCGCCATCGGCGGACAGGATTGCCGCGATGTTGTCGATGGTCTGCTCCGTCTGCCGCTCGATGTCGTCGCCAACGAGTTTTCCGGTCACCGGATCGATTGGCCCCGTCCCAGTCACAAAGATGAAATCTCCGGCTCGCCATCCCTGGGAGTAAGCGCCTTGTGGTGGCGCGCCGCGATCGCTTTGAATTACATGCTTGCTCATGTCTTTGCCTTAAGTGCCGAATCTGCCCAGCATGCTATCACGTGCCGCACGAGGCAGAGCGTACGGAGAAACGCCCCCCGCGTTGGAGTCGCGGAAAATAATTCTTGACATCTACTACACATGTAGTAATATCGCACACGTCGATAGGAGATTAAATGCTCAGTCCCAAGCTTACAAAGCTGGAAATGCGGATCATGGAGAGGCTGTGGTCGAGCGGCAGCGCCTCTATCCGGGAAATTCAGGAGACTTTCCCCGAAGCTGACCGGCCTGCCTATACCACGATTCAAACGACGGTCTACCGCCTCGAAACCAAGAAGGCAGTTCGCCGCGTAAAAAAAGTCGGGAACTTCCATATTTTCGAGGCAGCGATCTCTCGCGATGCTGCCCAGAGCAAGCTGATCGACGACCTGCTCGCGCTTTTTGGCGGACGCACCCAGCCCGTGATGGCCCATCTGATCGAATCCGGCAGGCTCACCCTTGCCGATGTGAAAGAAGCCGAGAGAACGCTGCGAAAGCTGGAGAAAAGGACAGATCCCAATGGCTGATAAATACTTTTCCGCGATCTGGGAGGCTATCGCCCCCGCCGTTGGCAACCACTTGTGGCAGTCGACACTGGTGGCCGCTGCCGCCGCTCTGCTGACCTTGCTTTTACGTAAGCACCAGGCCCACGTGCGATATTGCATCTGGCTGATCGCGTCCCTGAAATTCCTGATCCCTTTTTCCTTCCTGATCGCAATAGGCAGCCGTCTGACGTGGCAACGCCAATCTGCGGAAGCAGCCAGACCCGCTTTGTATTTCGTCGTAGAGGAAATCAGCCAGCCCTTCACGAAGGCTGCGGTACACGCCGCCGCCCCCCAGACTCCATCCGTTGCGGCCCCAACTCTGACGCAAGTGTTTCCATGGATAGTCGCCGTCTGGTTTGTTGGATTCCTTGCCGTGCTGCTCGTTTGGATTCTTCGCTGGCGACGCATTTCCAATGCGATGAAGGCTGCCACTCCCCTGCATGAAGGCCGTGAAGTCGGAACCCTCCGCCGCATGGAACACGCTGGAGGAATTCGCAGACCGATCGCTTTGTTGCTCTCGCGGGCGTCGCTCGAGCCGGGAATCTTCGGAATCGTACGTCCGATCTTGATCTGGCCTGAAGGCATTTCCCAGCAGTTGCACGATGCACACCTCGAAGCCATTCTCGCGCACGAGGTTTGGCACGTTCGTCGCCGTGACAACTTGGCAGCCGCATTTCACATGCTGGTTGAAGCTGTGTTCTGGTTCTACCCGCTCGTCTGGTGGATGGGGGCGCGTCTCCTCGAAGAGCGCGAGCGTGCTTGCGACGAAGAAGTGTTGGCTTTGGGCAGCGACCGCCAGATCTATGCCGAAAGCATTTTGAAAGTATGTGAATTTTGTCTGGGGTCGCCCTTACCCTGCGTTTCCGGGGTCACGGGCGCAGATCTAAAGAAAAGGATGGTCCGCATTATGAAGAATCGCATCTCGATGAAGCTCGACCTCGCCCGAAAACTCATCCTCATCATGGCAGCATTCCTCGCCATCGCACTCCCCATCACGTTTGGTGTCTTCCATGCAACTCCCGGCCACGCCCAGTCGAACGATGTAACGGCGCCTCCGGCCCGCTCGTTCGAAACGATCACGATCAAGCCAGACCCCTCTACGGAGAATTGGGTCAACCGATCGAAAGTTATGTACCTGAATGATGGCAGCTTCACCGCACACAGTGTTCCGCTGCAACTGCTGGTGAAATTGGCCTACCACGTTCAGGACTCTCAGATCTCGGGCCCGTCGGACTTGTTGAGTCAGCGATATGACGTTGACGCAAAGTTAAGCAGCGCCGACACGAAGGCACTTAGCCAATCGCCGATGCTGGAGCAGGGCGGGGGCGATCAAAGCATACAGGCTCTGTTACGCGATCGATTCAAGCTCGCGGCTCACATGGAGACTCGAAATCTTCCGGTATACGACCTGGTCGTGGACGGGGACGGCCCCAAATTCCAGGAGTCGTCGAACGATCTGCACCTGATGCGCATGTCAAAGGGAGAACTCGATTCCCAGGGAACTCACATGGCCTTCTTGACCGATCAGTTATCGGTTCGCCTCGGGCGCACTGTCGTCGATAAAACTGGCCTCCACGGAAACTACACCTTCAACCTGCACTGGACGCCGGATCCGGACGAAGAAGCCCGCATCAATCGAGACGGCATGCCGTCGCCGCCGTCCTCAGCAGCAGCGTCGGGGCCTCCGCTCGCTACCGCCGTGCAAGAGCAACTCGGCCTGAGACTCGAACCGCAGAATGAGCCGGTACAAATCCTGGTGATCGACCACGTCGAAACTCCTTCGAACTAGCCGTCCCGCAACAGTTGCCTCTCGATAAGAGCGAAACCCTGCCAACGGTGATTTTCTGGGCGGTGCGTGAGCACCGCCTTTTTTGTCGTGCCAGGCCAACGCTGGGGACCATCTTGAAATCTCGATCCCCTGAATGGAATTTTGTAAGGCTCTCCCGCGACTCGATTATCCAACTCGCCCGAACCGATCGCACTGGGCTGCTGTCGATGCGCGAGATCTTCGTCACTGATGATCTTCGCTCCTACGCTTACACAGCCTACTATAAGGTATCGAGCCTCTTCGTCTCCGACTCAACTCAGCAATGAGGAATCCCAAGCTTGCCGCATTTCTCCCGCCGGCACGCCAAGCGCTGATTTTGAACTTTCTCTCACTCCCCAGCCGGGCCACGCGTCAGGCCCATCTCGCGATAAATCGGCCGCATCACGGCTCGAATCTTTGGACGTTCCAGCGTGAACCATATCGATCCGGCAACACAGCACGCGCCGGTCACGATCACCGTGTGCGGCGCGCCGATCCGGTGCGCGAGTGCGCCCGCCAGCAGACTGCCAAACGGTGCCGACCCAAAGAATGCCATCGTGTAATAGCTCATCACTCTCGCGCGTTTGTCTTCTGTCACCAGCGATTGGATGATCGTGTTGCTGGCGGCCGCACACTGCATCAGCCCAAATCCGACAAAGAGCATCAACACCAGCGACGTCCACAACACATGCGACAGTCCAAACAGAATGAGCGCCGTTCCCAGCATTGCCGCGGAGATCTGCACCATGCGCGTCAGTCCCGCGACGGACTTCCGGATCGCCAGCGACAGTCCTGATGCCAGCGCACCCACTCCGGACGCTCCTGTCAGCCAGCCCAACGTGTACGCGCTGCCGTGCAGTACCTGCCCAGCGAAAATTGGCAGCAGCACCGCGTAAGGCCAGCCCATCAGGCTGGTCAGCGCGAACAGCAGCAGGATCGTCCGGATCGGACGAAACGTCCAAACATAATCCCAGCCTTCCCGCATCTGCTCCACCATGCTGCTGGCAGTGCGCCGGATATCCAGTGGCCTGATGCGCATCAGCAGCAGGGATGCGATCACCGCAAAGTAGCTGACCCCATCAATCAGGAAACACCAGCCTTCGCCAAGGGCTCCGATCACCACTCCCGCAATCGCTGGTCCGATGAGCCGCGCGCCATTTGCCATCGAAGAATTGATCGCGATCGCGTTGCTCAAATCTTGTCGATCCTCGACCATCTGGACTAGAAACGATTGCCGCCCCGGCATGTCGAATGCATTAATCAATCCCTGGAACGCGGAGAGGCCAATGATCTCCCACAGGTTGATCACATGCGCTAGCGTCAGCGCGGCCAACGCCAGCGACTGCACGGCGGCGAGTCCCTGTGTCCACAGAAGCAGCTGGCGTCGATTCAGCCGCTCAATCCACACTCCTGCAAACGGACCCAGTAGAAAAGAAACAATCTGTCCTGAGAACCCCACGACTCCCAGCAAGAGCGCCGAGTGTGTCAAGCGATAGACCAGCCAGCTTGTTGCCAATCGCGTCATCCATGTGCCGATGACCGAAATGCCCTGGCCGAAGAAGAACAGCTTGAAATTGCGGTGCCGTAGCGCTCGCCACGCATGCGAGATCGAAAACGGCGACACCGATCCCGTATCCGGAGAACTCACTGCGCCATCGCTTTCAGCACATTTTCTGTGCTGTCAGTTTCACCCAGCCGCGGAAAGATATTCTCTATGCTATGGCGATGCGCGTCGGCGCTCCGGTCCGTCATCGCATCTACGACCAGCACCACGTTATAACCCAGATCGTAGGCGCTGCGGGCGGTCGATTCCACGCCCGCACTCGTCGCAACTCCTGCCAGGAAGATTTGGGTCACCTTCCGCTGTCGCAGATACTCGTCCAAGCCAGTTCCCAGGAACGCGCCCCAACTTTTCTTTGAAAGCAGATGATCGCCAAGCTGTTGCTCTAGTTCAGGAAGAAGCTCGGCCCAGTCCGGAGGAAAGGAGTGCTGGGGCATTCCTGAGTCTGTACGCCCCAAAGCACGACCCGTCACGTTCACGAGAACGACCGGCCAACTCCGTTTGCGGAAGGCGCGTACGAGCTGCGCGGTTCTGCCAATCACCTCCTCGACCGGATGCACCGTCGGCAGACTAACGATGCCTTTTTGCAGATCAATCACAACCAGAGCCGGTGTGGTATCGAGTTTTGTAAGAGGCATTGTGTTCCTTCCGATGAAAGATGATGTCAGCGGAATGACGATGTCGTTCCGGTTTTCGCCAGCCGCGTCATGATCTTGCCGGCGGCGAACAGTATTTCCCGATCCTCTTCATCCAGTTGTGCGACGGCCTGCGACAGCCAGGTCCGCTTGGCGTCTTTGGTGCTCTTCCGCACTGCGAGGCCTTTTGCGGTGAGCGCAATATAGATTTGGCGTCCGTCGGTCGGATGCGGCTTGCGCTCCACCATTCCAATTTCTTCAAGAGCGGCAATGGTCGCTCCCATCGACTGCGGCTTCATACTTTCCGCGCGCGCCAGGTCGGCCGTCGTAGCCGGTCCTTCTCGCGCCAGTCGAGCCATCACCGCAGACTCGGTCAATGAAAGCTCGAGGGACGCCCCCGCTGCCCTTACTCGGCGTACAAGAAGTCCCATCGCCTGAATAAAATCTGCAACTCCGTCTTCTATCTTTCGGGACATCGTGTTCCCAGAATACAATATAAACAGGTAAACTTGCAAGGTAAACTGTTAATACGGCTATCAAAGCCAGCCTGACTGCAGGAACAGCATGGTCCCGTCATTGACAAACCCCAGAGGTCTGGCGAGACTACTCCTAAACTTTTGTGCAGACTCTCCGTTGTCTACAATGCGGCTCTGATTTAGCTGTTTCGGCAAGCTATTGCTCGAAGTGTGGCGCGCCGGCAGATGTACCCACCACGCTCGACTCAGGAGCTACGCTCGATAATCCCACCCCACCGCGACGCGGACTGCTCGACTCGCCAGCCCTTGATCAGGGACGTTTCGTTCCTGGCCAATTTTTGGCGGAACGCTATCGCATCGTTGCCTTGCTGGGAAAAGGCGGCATGGGCGAAGTCTATCGTGCCGACGACCTGCGGCTGGGACAAACGGTCGCAATGAAATTCTTGCCATCCGCCCTATCGCAGGATGGCGCAGCCCTTGCCCGTTTTCACCGCGAGGTGCGATTGGCGCGCCAGGTCTCCCACCCGAACGTTTGCCGAGTCTTTGATATCGGCGAAAACGACGGCATTCCGTTTCTCACGATGGAATACATCGATGGAGAGGATTTGGCCTCTCTGCTAAAGCGCATTGGACGTCTGCCGCAGGACAAGGCAATTGAGATCTCTCGGCAGCTTTGTGCCGGACTGGCTGCTGCCCACGAAGCTGGAGTGTTGCACCGCGATCTCAAGCCCGCCAACGTGATGCTGGATAAACGCGGCAAGGTTCGCATCACCGATTTCGGTCTGGCTGGATTGACCGCTGCTGCAGGCGATGAAATTCACGCCGGCACTCCCGCATACATGGCTCCGGAGCAGCTTTCCGGCTCGGCAGCCACAACGCAGAGCGATATCTACGCTCTGGGACTTGTGCTTTATGAGGTCTTCACCGGAAGACGGGTGTTCGAGGCATCGACTCTGGCCGAACTGATCCGGCAGCGCGAGAGCTCGGCTCCAATAAACCCGACTCAACTCGTCCAAGGTCTCGATCCGTTGGTTGAGCGCCTGATTCTGCGCTGCCTCGAAAATCAACCGAGCCGCAGGCCTCGCTCCGCGCTGCAGGTCGCGGGGGCGCTCCCGGGTGGAGATCCACTGGCAGCTGCCCTCGCGGCAGGAGAAACTCCATCGCCGGAGATGGTGGCGGCTGCAGGCGGAGAAGGCGTTTTACGGCCAAAGCTCGCTTGGAGTCTGCTCGCCGCTGCGGGGCTCATGATCGCCGCCATCATGGCATTGGCTCCTTATTCCACTGATCTTGGTTTGGCGCCCCCACCGAAAAATCCGGATGCGTTGGAGGTGAAGGCGCAGGACGTCATCGAGCAGGCGGGCTACATCGATCCTCCCGCTGATCGTGCTTCCTGGTTTGAACGCAATTATGATTTCATGCTCTACTACGTCAGCCAGTTCGCCACGCCTCTAGCACGAAAAAGCCTGGCTCACGCACCCCAGGGCGTTCTCACCTTCGTTTATCGGCAGAGCCCTGTAGCGATGGCACCCGGCAATCCGAATCTTCGGATCGAGTTTTCCGATCCGCCGTACGAAGTTTCGGGCATGAACGTGGTGGTTCTGGATGCAGGCGGCAGGCTGATTGGCTTCCTCGCTGTCCCCCCACAGGTCGAACAAGCCAAAGGCACAGCTTCCGATGCGAACTGGAGCCAGATGCTTGCGGAGAGCGGGCTGGATGCGGCATCGTTGAAGCAATCGGATCCAACGTGGCTTCCGCCAACGCCCTTTGATCGGCGATACGGCTGGCGAGGTGTCTATCCCGAAGACCCGAAAACTGAGATACAGATCAGCGCCGCCAGCTATCGCGGCAAACCGGTTTATTTCCACGTAATCGGTCCATGGTCCCTGCCTTGGCGTATGCAGTCGAGGGCGTTATCCCGTTCTTCCGTAGTGCGCGAGACTAGCACGATCGTTCTGCGATTCGCTTTCCTGGTGCTGGCCTGTCTGTTCGCCCATCGCAACTGGAAACTGGGACGTGGCGACCGCAGAGGAGCGACGCGAATCTCGGCCTTCACGTTCGTCGTCTCGCTCGCTGCTCAGCTCGCCACGGCTCATGGAGTCCCTGACCTGGGCAAGGAGTGGCAGGTGTTCCTTGATGCAATGGGCCAATCACTTCTGCTCGGGACGCTGCTTTGGATTTTTTATATCGCGCTGGAGCCCTACGTTCGCCGGCAATGGCCCGAACTCCTGATTGCGTGGTCACGATTACTCTCCGGGAACTTGCGCGATCCGCTCATCGGACGCGATCTTCTGGTTGGCAGTCTGATCGGCAGTTGTACCGCACTATTTATGCATCTTGCGAATGCCCTCCCGTGCTGGTTCAATCTTGCGGGCGAAACTGCGGTCCCGGCGAATCGTCTGACGATCGGCTCTCCGGTGGAGTTGCTCGGCTTCGTCCTGGGCACTATCCCGGGAAATCTGATTACTGCTTTTTTTGTCACCCTTGCACTTTTCCTGACGAGAGTTTTGCTGCGCAATTACTGGTTGAGTGTCGCAGTCACGGGAATCCTCGTTTTACTGACGAGTCTTGGAGGAGAAAACTTCCTTATCGAAACGCCCCTCGCTCTCCTGGGGACCCTGTTGGTGATGTTTGTCGTGCTCCGCTTCGGAATATTGGCGCTCGTTGTTACATCTTTCGCTTATACGCTGCTGATTTCAGCTCCAATTACAGTGGACCTCACGAAATGGTACGCCTCCCATTTCCTGTTCCTTTTGGCGATTCTTCTGGGGATGATGTTTTACGGACTACGAGTCGCGACCGGCAACAAGCCTTTGCTGGCAGATTAAGAGATCGCTCAGCCGCGTAGCTTCTCGAATCCCTTCTGAATGACCTGCAGAGTGTCTTCTGCGAGGTTCAGCGCCGGAAGGTCTTCGCGGGTGAACCAGTGAACTTCGGCCGCGTCGCTGGCGGCAAGCAAGTCTCCCGAAACACGGCGGCAGAGAAAATCGATGAGCACATAGTGATACTGCACGCGCTTCTCGGCATCGCGCAGAATGCGGTCGAAGACTCCCAGAAGTTCTCCCGGTTCGACAATCAAACCTGTTTCTTCGCGAGCTTCACGAATCGCGGCCTCGCGCACCAGTTCGCCGACTTCGAGAACGCCTCCGGGGATAGACCATTGTCCTTGAATCGGCGGATGGGCCCGCTTGACGAGCACGACACGATCGTTCTCGATAATGATGGACCCGACGCCAACCAGTGGTACTTCGGGAAATTCGCGTTGCATTTGAGAACGTTTTCCAGTTGTCGCTGTGTGATCTATTCTCCGACGCTACTCCCCGCGTGCCGCGGGCCAAATGTGGTCCCGAAGAAATCGCCCTTGTTCCATGCGGGCTCGCCATCATGTTGGGCCACCTGATACCCGACGAGGAAATTCATCACCGTACCCTTCGCCATGGAATCGAAGTCGATGGGCTGATCCATGTTATCGAGCGGCGTGTGATAGCGCGTGACCAACCACTTCTTGATGACTTCCAGGCCATTCACCTTCGGATCCGTGGAGTGAATCCCATCCTCAACGTCCACCGCAGGCACGCCCTGCAACACAAATGAATACTGATCACTGCGGATGAACGACACCTCTTCCGGCATGGGATCAGGACTAACGTCATAGCCCATCACTTTTGCCGCAGCAGAAACTTCCGCGCCAAGCGACGAATGTTCCGCACCAAGAGCGACGACGTCTTTCATCTGGAAATAGCTGCCCGGAGCACCGTCGATATTGATGTTCGCCACGATCGACTTGAGTGGCATGGTCGGGAAGTGAGCAAAGTAATCGGAGCCGAGCAGTCCCATTTCTTCGCCGGTCACAAACACAAACGAAACGGAGCGGCGTGGCGCCTTCGGAAGACTCGCGTAAGCCCGGGCGATTTCGAGCAAAGCCGATGTGCCCGACGCATTGTCGAGGGCGCCGTGACACACCGTGTCACCATCCACTGCAGGGCAGATTCCGAGATGATCCACGTGAGCGGTGTACACAACGTATTGATCCCGCAATGACGGATCGGATCCCTTCAACTCGGCAACAATGTTCGAACTCTGAATCACACTCTGCGCAGCCACAGTATGAATGTGGACGCTTCCCGGCAGTGCAAATGCTTGCGGCTTCCCTTTTCTGGCATCGGCGAAAACCGTCACCAGAGGTTTTGGCGATCCCGAGAACAATTTCTCTGCCCCATGCTCGCTCATGACCGCACCTCCACGTAAGCCGGGAAAGAAATCGTGTGGAACACCGCTCTTATCGAGCCAATGCATCTCGCCCATTTGAATTTGCGGTACGATCCAGTCCCAGGGAAAACGCTTCCAGTCTTCCGGCAGAGATATTTCGATGACACCGATGGCTCCGTGCGCCAAGGCGTTCTTCGCTTTCACCACGCCATCTGAGTAATAAGCGCGCTCGGTGGACGGAAACGACGCCGGCGCTCCGTAAATCCTGACAATGATCTTGCCGTGCACATCCACACCAGCATAGTCATCATATTTCTGGTCGGGAGCGGTAACTCCAAAGCCGACGAACACCAGCTGTGCACTCACATCACTTTCTGCCCGGCTGCCATCTTTGGGGGCGGGAGTGGCGAACCACGTGTTTAAAACATAGTCCTTCGCATTACCGAGTTTCTGCTCTTTGCCGTTGATCGTGAGCACCAACGAACTCGCGGACGCATCAGTGACCGCCTTCTCCAGCGGAACTGGCTGGAACCATGATCCCGTCACGCCGGGATGCAATCCCATACCCTCGAGTTCTGTCGCCACATATCGCGCGGCGATGTCGTAGCCCGGCGTTCCAGGTTGGCGGCCTTGCAACAAGCTATCCGCAAGAAAGCGAATGTGTGCGCGGATTTCTTCGGGGCGGATAGTTGTTTTGGCTACTTGAACCGCTGCTTCAGAGGAAGAAGTTTGGGCGAACGACTGCGCAATCGGGAAAGCTAGAATTAGACAAAGGAACGTCGCAGAAAAAACTTTCATTAGGCTCAGCCCCCAAGGCGTTTGAATAGTTACTCACAAGGTTAAATGCAGCCTCTGTTTTAGTAAAACGCTGTACAAGAAAAAAGGCGCGGCCGAAGCCACGCCTCTTATGACACGAGACAAACGTTAGACAATCTTCTCGCCGACTGATTTCGCCTGCGTAAAGAGGTAAAGATAGTCCGGCCCGCCGGACTTCGAATCGGTCCCCGACATGTTGAATCCACCGAACGGATGCGCTCCGACCATCGCGCCCGTGCACTTACGGTTGATGTACAAGTTGCCGACGTGGAACTCGCGGATCGCCCGTTCGATCTTGTCGCGGGAACTGGTATAGACCGCGCCTGTCAACCCGAATTCCGTGTCGTTCGCGATTTCAAGAGCGTGATCGAAGCCGCGTGCCTTGATCACCGCCAGCACGGGTCCGAAGATTTCTTCCTGCTCGAGCTTCGATTTCGCAGGAATGTCGGCGATGACCGTGGGCTGGATGAAGTATCCCTCGCCCGCTTCCTTCACGCGCTCGCCGCCGGTGATGAGGCGTCCATCTTTCTTGCCCTGCTCGATGTAGCCGAGGATCGTCTTCATTGATCCTTCGTTGATCACCGCTCCCATGTTCGCGTTTTCCGCCGGATCGCCCACTTGAATCTTCTCGACACGCGCCTTCAGCATCTGCAGGAACTTGTCATAGACGCGCTCGTCGACGATCGCTCGCGAACACGCCGAGCACTTCTGTCCTTGAAAACCGAATGCCGCTTGCGCGACCCCTTCGACGGCCGAATCGATGTCGGCATCGGCATCGACGATGATGGCGTCTTTGCCGCCCATTTCGAGGATCGTGCGCTTGATCCAGACCTGGCCGGGAGCCTGCGTCGCCGCAGCCTTGTTGATGTGCAGTCCAACTTCGCGCGACCCCGTGAAAGCGATGTAGCGCGTCTTCGGATGCGCAACAACCGCATCGCCGAAACTCGCTCCCGCTCCCGGACAGAAGTTCACCACACCCTCAGGCATGCCGCACTCTTCGAGCAGTTCGACGAATTTCGCAGCGATTGTCGGCGAATCGCTCGACGGTTTCAGGATCACTGTATTTCCGCTGACGATCGAGGCCAGCGTCATGCCGGCCATGATGGCGCAGGGAAAATTCCACGGCGGAATGACAGCGCCTACGCCGAGTGGAATGTAGTGCAACGTGTCGTGCTCGCCGGGAAGTTGAATCGGCGTCTGCGCCTTGGCAAACCGCAGCGCCTCGCGTGCATAGAACTCGCAGAAATCGAGCGTCTCGGAGATGTCGGCGTCGGCCTCGGCCCAGTTCTTGCTTACTTCGAAAACCAGCCAGGCCATGTATTCCATCTTGCGCTGACGCATGGTGTCGGCGACGCGGAACAGCAGGCCGGCGCGCTCTTCCACGGTGGTGCGGCTCCAGGATTCGAATGCCTTGAGCGCCGCGGTCATTGCGGGCTCCACGTGCTCTTTGCCGGCCTTCTGATGGATACCGACGATCTCCGACGGCTTCGCTGGGTTCAGCGATTTGATTTTGTCGTTGGTCTTGACGTGCTTGCCGCCGATGATCAGGTCGTACTCATGTCCAAGCTGGCCGCGAACTTTGGAGATGGCGGCGCGCATGCGGCGCGCGTTCTCTTCATTGCGAAAATCGAAAAAAGGCTCAGTTACAAATGGTCCGGAATGCAGGCTCGTGCGCGCTGGCCGGACGGGGGGCTCAAGTATTGCCATGGGAGAAATCCTTTCAGAAATGAATCAAAGCGGTATAAGTCTTTGATTAGTTTACACCTCGAAAAGTCGCCAGGAGTACCCTTGTCATCGATGGGACCTACGCACTTGACGAAACAGGCGTTAATGTACTTGGCTACCCGAAGCCCCGAGCGCCTCAAACACCGACACTACGTTCTTGCCAGTGACCTTGGCGGTCACCGAGCAAGCGGCTTTGACTCAATTGGGTTAATCTGTAGCCCGGTGGGACGGCGAAATGAAAGCTTGGACTAGGCCGCTATATTCGCGCGAACGCGTGAACGTTGCAGGGGATATGCTGATCGATCCGCTCACCCCTCACCCAGATCGGAATGAAGCACTTTTCATTATCGGCAATTGGCGATCCTCTCACAGTTATCCTTTGCACTCACTGAAAATGACGCTGCGAAGGCGGGCACTTCTTGAAGACCCGAAGGCATTGGTAGCTCAGCGGCTCAAACGGTTGACGTCAATCGCAGCGAAGTTGGAACGAACGGACGGAATGAAGCTGGCCCGGATGCATGATATCGGTGGCTGTAGGGCCGTGTTGCGAACGATGAGGCAGGTTAATAAGCTGGTAAAGCTGTATACAACGAGTAGAGGAAAGAACCCAAAGACTCGCGCAGAATTTGTGAAGCCGTACGACTACATCTCTGCCCCAAAGGTGGATGGCTACAGAAGCATCCATTTGGTCTACAAGTACCGAAGCGACTCTCCGGCGCATGGATGTTGGAATGGATTGAGAATCGAAATACAGATACGTTCACGCCTTCAGCACGCATGGGCAACAGCTGTGGAAACGGTGGACACGTTCGCTGGCACAGTGCTCAAGATTAGCGGAGGTACAGGGTCGGAGAAGACAGATTGGGGCAGATTCTTCGCTCTGGTTTCGAGCTACATTGCAATCAAGGAAAAATGCCCCCTCGTGCCTGACACGCCAACTGACAAAAAAAAACTGATCGACGATATCGCAAAAATTGCAAAGAAGTTGAATGTAGAACCTCGATTACGCGGGTGGATGATCGCGATGCACCATTTTGAAGATGAGGCAGTCGCCCAAACTAGGGCGATACAGACTGCGGCGGTCTTCTTGCTGACTACAAATGCGAAAACCCGCAATGTGACATACCGCCCTTATCCGCAACATCTTTTGCAAGAGGCACAAGACGAATTTCTGCGCCGAGAAACGGCAGCAGAACCCGGAGTTCAATCAGTGTTGGTATCAGTCGATTCGATGGACAAGATCCGAGAAGCGTATCCTAGCTATTTCGCTGACACTACAGCGTTCCTTCGGGTGCTGGATGAAGTGATGAAAGGTGTATGAGAACCGCAGATAGCTCATCCTTACCCTGTTGATTTACCCTTTTCAGCCCGAAAAATGGGTGCCCGTCCTTTCGCTTTTTTCAAGGGCGCGAACCGATGCTGCCGATAGCATGAGATTGATCATCCTCAGCCGCCTGAAGTTCCTAATAGTCGAGTAGAATACTCGGTTTTGCCGTACGCCACGCGAGGTGTTGAGATGCCTATTCCGGATTTCCAGAGCGTTATGCGACCCCTTCTGGAGTTCGCCTCTGACGCAAAGGAGCATTCTCTTTCGGAAGCAAGAGAAGGACTCGCCCGAGTGTTTCGGTTAAGTGAAGATGAACAGAAAACGCTTTTGCCAAGTGGGCGGCAAGCAACCTTCACAAACCGAGTGGCATGGGCAAAGGTCTATTTGGCCCAGGCTGGAGCCCTCGAAACTACACGACGAGGCCACTTTCAGATAACGGATCGAGGACGCGACCTTCTGAAAATCACGCCCTCTCGCATAACAATCAAAGAACTTGAGCGCTTCCCGGAGTTCGTCGAATTTAGGACTCCTAAAGACCGCCCCGACGAGACATCGCACGCGACGGAAGAAGACGGGCAAACGCCTGAAGAACTCCTCGAGACAGCGTATGTGAAACTTAGAAACAACATTGGTTCCGAACTTCTGATACGAGTCAAAGGTGCCTCAGCTCAGTTCTTCGAGAGACTGGTTGTAGAACTCCTGCTGAAGATGGGTTATGGAGGATCGCGAAAGGAGGCCGGGGAGGCGATCGGAAAGGCTGGGGACGAAGGAGTCGACGGTATCATCAACGAGGACCGACTCGGTTTGGATGTGATCTACATCCAGGCGAAAAAATGGGAAGGTTCGGTGGGACGACCAGAAATCCAAAAATTCGTTGGCGCCCTTCACGGAAAGCGGGCGAAGAAAGGTGTATTCATTACCACAAGCACATTCTCCGCGGAAGCCACTGAGTACGTCGCCAGGATTGAACCCCGAGTAGTCCTAATTGACGGACATCTCCTTGCGAAATTGATGATCGATTTTGATATCGGGGTCACTCCTGTTTCGACATACGAAACAAAGAAGATCGACTCTGACTACTTCTCCGAGGAATAGAAACGCGGCGAGCGCCTACCTTGCTTCTCTTCGTTGTTCACCCCTTGCCGCCGGGGTAGCAGGTGCCTCGTCCGCGCCTTCTGAACGCCGGAATTCGCGACGCGCGTCCCCCTCCAGGTTTTCTCCACATCCACCGCCGCTGCCAATGTTCCGTCCCGGGGGGACGAATAAAAATAGCCCGCCGGTTCTACTGGCTGGGCGACGATTGCAGAGTTTCACCTCGTGCCGCGGGCACGACGGAAATCTCGCAGCGGATCAGGCGTCCCTCCTAGACGCGTTGCCGAATGTACTGCTGTCCCGGCGTTAAAACGCCTGGCTATTCTCGGGTCTCCCTCTGTCACATGCCCCGATTTATCTGCGTAACGCTCTCCGTTTTCCACATCCCCTTGTGACATCTGACCTTGCGCCCATCATTTGCAATCTGCAACCATGGTCGAGGCCGCAACGGTGCTCAGCGAGCGCATTCCGGCTACCCCGTAGGCTCGCCTTCCGGGGATTGGCTCCTAAGTTCTTTGACATCAAGATTTTGCCCGCAAATGATTGAGCGCCATAGATTACTTTGCGATTTCCCTCTAACTCGGTGATTCCAGGGATTCAGGGGGGAGGGGGGTATCCCCTACCACTGGTGTCCAATCCGGTTTTGGGAACGGCACGGCGAATTTAATTCGAAAGAAATTCACCGCCGCGCGGCAGGGATGGCGAGTTGAAAAGGTCGCGTGCCTCGAGCACTGATTAATGCTGCGACAGGATCAGCACCGAGTAATCGCCGATGGGGACGGTGGCGCTGTAGGGTTGCCCGGCATGGGGAATGTTGACCGCGGTGACGGGGCCGGAGGGTCCCACGTCGCCGAAATCGCTGCTATAGGCCGTGCTATCGCTGTTGAACAAGACCTGCCAGGTTCCGGCGTAGGGCAATCCGATCTGGTAGCCCGTGCCATTAAATACGGTTCCGCTCAAGTTCGCGATTACGATCACATCGTCGCTACCCAGGGACGCTTTGTTGTAGCGGTCGTAGACGAGGACGTCGTTGGTTTTATCCTGCTGATAAATGTTCAGGTCAGGATCAGTCAGGCCCGGCGAGACCGCGGACGCGTTGGTGCGCAGGCCGACGAGCGCTCCGTAGAGTTGGACGATTCCGGCCCAGGTAGTGGCATTCGTCCAATTCAGCGTGGTTTTGTTGTCGAGCCAGCTTGGGTCGAGAAATTCGTCGCCTTGAAAGATCAGCGGAACCTCGGGAGAGGTCAGCAGAATGGCCGCCGCCAACGTAGATTTCTTGCGCGCAATGCGGCTGGTGGGATCCTGCGGATCGACCAGCTGGTAAAGGCGCGAATTTTTCGTGGTCAGTTCATTGTGCGATTCGATGTAGGCGACGCTTTGCAGATAAACGTCGTTGAAGGTCGAAGTCATTCCAGAGACAACATCCGAAAGATTGATCGGATTCGCGGAGGGAAAATCTTTTCGCACGAAATAACTTAGGGTTGCATTCCACTGCGAATCGAAACCGAGTCCGCCACTGGAGACAGGCAACGTATCGGAAGCCTGCTTTTTACTGAACGACAAGTCCTCGGCAAACTTGAACGACTTGGGCCAGGTCGTGTTCGCAGTTTGCAGAATGCTCACGCCGTCGGGCAGAGGTACGCCGGGTTTGCCGGTGTTCGGGTTCTTGCCGACTCCGCCTCCCCATGTGTTGTAAATGTTCGAGATCGAATCCCAGCGCAGACCGTCGGCATGATACTCGTTGAACCACATCGTGATCTGGCCGAGGATGTAGTTCTTCACGATGGGGAGCGAAAAATCGGGCCGCGGTCCATACGGAGTGTCATACCGGTCCCCGGTCGCGGCGACGTTATCGTAGAAATAAATCCCGCCGGGAAATGACGCTGTGTGCCAGCCGTCCAAATCGAAATCGGTAAGCTGGTAGGGACCCCAGTGGTTGTGCACTACATCGAAAATCACCGCCAACCCTTGCTGATGGCATGCATTGACGAACGCTTTGAGGCTGTCGGCGACGCCATCGGCGTCGTGGTCGATCGCGTATTGATCGGTAGGTCCGTAGGGATTGCCGTGCACGCCTCCGAACTGCGTGACGGGCAGCAATTCAACCGCACTGAATCCCATGCCAGTGATGTGGCTGAGTTCGGTGATCGCAGCTTGAAAGGTTCCCCATCCAGAGGGACCGGCGTTGAACTGGCCGATGTCCATTTCGTAGATGACCAGCTTGTTCAACGGTGGAGGCGTGAAACTCTGGTCGTGCCAGATATAGGCAGCGGGATCGTAGGTGATGGAATGACCATTGTAGGCAGCGGTGACGATGCGCGCATTCGGATCGCGGCGCGTGACCGTCCCGAAACCCGGCGTTGTAATCACATAGTCATACTTCTGGTTCACGGTGACTCCGGGGACGTCGAGGCACCAGTAACCGGTCGTGCCCTGCGAGATCAAAGATGCGGAGCGGCCGGAGATCGGGTCTTTCACCAGAACAGAACTCGCATGCGGCGCCCAGACACGGAATGAGACGCCTTGGTAGGGCCCTCCGGGAGGATAGGGAATTGATCCGACATTGCTTCCCGCGTGAGGGCATTGAGCGACGACGGCTGCGGACAGGACGAGGGTCAGCGCTGCGCGAACGAACAAGGCGCTCAGACGCGGGGACTGAGTAGATGCTGGCATGGATGATGAAGTGGGGGAAATCTAATGCGGCGATTTTATACCGTCGAGGCGGGCCGATGGGAGAGCCATTCCACCCTATATCAGACGGACGGCGGAGCACGTCGAACTCCCACTCTAGCGTCGCCAAGGGCGCAACTTTTGAAGAGGCCACCAGCCTCAGAATGGGCCGCGCGAAATCTGTGGACCGGCGCGGTAAGCTAAGAAGATCAGAGACTGACGGAGAAACATGAGCACTGTTCTGGTGACGGGCGGTTCGGGATTTATCGGGAGCCACAGCATTTTGCAGCTGCTGGCGGCGGGACATCAGGTGCGCACGACGGTGAGAAATTTGGCCCGCGAGGGCGATGTCCGGGCGCAGCTGAAGGCGGGCGGAGGGGATCCCGGCGATCGACTCAGGTTCTTCGCGGCCGATCTGGAAAAAGATACCGGCTGGGCGGAAGCCGTCGCGGGATGCGAATACGTATTGCATGTCGCGTCGCCGTTTCCAGCGACGATTCCGAAAGACGAAAACGAGTTGATCGTTCCGGCGCGCGAGGGTGCGTTGCGGGTGCTGCGCGCGTCGCGCAACGCGGGAGTGAAGCGAGTCGTGATGACGTCATCGTTCGCGGCGATCGGATACGGTCGCAAACCGCAGGCGGCGCCTTTTAACGAGACGAACTGGACGGATCCGAACGGCGAGGGGGTGACGCCGTATGTGAAATCGAAAACGCTGGCAGAACGCGCTGCCTGGGATTTCATCGAGAAAGAAGGAAACGGTCTGGAGCTTGCGGTGGTGAATCCGGTAGGCGTGTTTGGCCCGGTGCTGGGAGCGGATTACGCGACTTCGATATTGATCGTGCAGAAGATGATGGACGGCGCGGTGCCCGGCTGTCCGCGAGTGTATTTTGGCGCGGTGGATGTGCGCGACTTGGTGGACCTGCATTTGCGGGCGATGACGAATCCGGCGGCGAGAGGCGAAAGATTCCTTGCCGTGGCGGGCGACTTCCTGTCGGTGGTCGACATTGCGCGAGTGCTCAAGCAGCGCATGGGCGCGGCGGCACGAAGGGTTCCAACGCGGGAGTTACCGAACTCTGTGGTGCGCATTGCGGCGCTGTTTGATCCGTCAATCAAGCAGATTCTGCCGGAGCTGGGGATCGTGAAGAACGCGTCCGGCGAGAAGGCACAGCGAGTGTTGGGCTGGGCTCCACGCTCGAGAGAAGATGCCATCGTCGCCACGGCGGAGAGCCTGCAACGGTTGGGATTGCTGAAGGATTCCGCTGGCAAGGTGCGGAGGCCCGCATGAAGATCAGCCAAGTGCGGCAGCTGTTGTTTAGTTTCCGACGGTCATCGTAGGAACTTTCCCACCCTGTCGCCAAATGCGCGACAAGGATGGGGCAACCGATCATATTTCCGAGGACGTGTGCACCGTCCTAGAGGTGAATCCAGTTGAAGCGAATGAGTGTCAGCGTGGTGCTGGCGACGATCAGCCACAGAGTGACGCCCTGCAGCAAAGGGCGCGGGCCCACTTGCGTCAGAGTTTTCTTGCTCAATCCGGTGCCGATGAGAAAGAGCGTGACGGTGAGTCCCAACTTGCCGATGTGATTGAGGGCCATGAGTGGGCCGCTGAACGCGGGCAACAAGGTGCTGATGACGGCTGCCAGGCAGAAGAAGAGGATGAACCAGGGCCAGCGAACCCGCGCTTTGGATTTCAAGGTAATGGCAGTGACGAAGGATAGAGGAACGATCCAGAGGGCGCGGGCCAGTTTTACGGTAGTGCCGACGGCCAAGGCGGTCGCTCCGTATTTCGCGGTGGCGCCGACGACCGAACTAGTGTCGTGGATGGCGAGCGCTGACCACAATCCGAACTGAGATTGATTCAGATGCAGCGCGTTCCCAATCATGGGAAAAAGGAAAAGAGCGATGGAATTGAGAATGAAAACGGTGCCAAGTGCGACGGCCATTTCCTCGTCGTTGGCATCGGTGATGGGGCCGACGGCCGCAATGGCACTGCCTCCGCAGATGGCGGTGCCTGCGCTGATTAGGAAGGCAGCCTTCTTTCCCACCTGAATGACGTATCCCAAGCCGAGTCCCAAGAGCATCGCGAGAGTGATGCTGGCGGCGGTATAGGCAAATCCGGAGCGGCCAACACGAACGATGTCGTGCAGGTTCATACCAAAGCCGAGCGCGACCACGGAGGCCTGCAGGAGAAATTTCGCCCAGCGCTTGCTCTCGGCGAGGTAAGGATGGTCGAGGGTAAATCCATAGATTAGTCCGCTGAGGAGCGCGAGCGGCGGTGAGATGAGGCCTGTAGCGGCGACGATCAGAAGAACGAAGAAGAGGCTCTTGCGCACGAATAGAGTGTGGCGCAGCGAGAAGAGAGGCGTCCAAGCAGTAATTGTGATTGGCGATTAGTTTCGCTTATCGCCTGGAAACGCCTGCGGAAACCGGCTTCTCGCGGCCCTTAGAGAGAAGCCGGGCGCGTCCAAGAGCGAACAGCCGAAGGGCCCCGGCGGGTCCCTGAAGTTCCGGGCCCGTGCGCGAGATGAGCGTGAACTGGCGCGTCACTCGGAGTCCGCTGACCTGGGCTACTTTCAGCGTTCCTAATTCGAGTTCCTTGGAAATAGCCCACCGCGAAACCAGCCCGACCCCGAGTCCCGCCTCCACTGCGGACTTGATGGATTCAGTGGAATCGAGATCCATCACCCTCTTGAATGACTTCAATTTGAAGCCAGCTTTTTCCAGAGCGTTCTCTACGACGTGGCGCGAGCCCGACCCTCGCTCGCGCATCAGAAGGGTTAGGGCCTGAAATTGCGCCCGCGACAGGCGACCGGATTCAAGGTGCGAGGGCGTGATAAGGACGAGTTCATCGTCCATGAAAGGTTCGGTGTGGACTCCGCGCTCGCGTGCCGGGCCTTCGATGAGACCGACGGAGACTCTATCGTCCAGAAGAAGATGAACGATCTCGGCCGTGTTCCCACTGTGCAGCGAAAACTGGACGCGGGGATGCTCGTCGAGAAAAGCGCCAAGCAGCCGAGGAAGGACGTATTGGGCAATGGTGGTGGAAACTCCAAGCGACAGTTCGCCGGACGCCGAGCCATCTTTCGCACCCAGCTTGTGTTCGGCCTCGGAGGCGAGCGTGGCGATTCTCTTCGAATAGTCAAGCAAGATCTCGCCCTGCCGGGTGAGCGAGATTCGTCCTGCGGTACGGTCGAAGAGGCGAAGTCCCAGATCGTTTTCGAGTGCCTTGATCTGAAGCGTGACGGCGGGCTGGGTCAGGAAAAGATGCTCGGCAGCGATGCGGAAATTAAGGTGCTCGGCGACCGCGCGAAACACTTTGAGACGAAAGTTTTCCAGCTGGGCCACGCCGATGATTATGCACGATGCGTTCACGGAATTCCCAATGAGGCTCGGAAAGGAACTAGGCTGGGGATGGGGCAATGGAGTATGACCACAGTTGGCCGGGTCTACCGCCCACGGAATCCCCCAATGGCTCGTCTATTTTTCTAATTATTATTTGGTATGTTTGGCTTTGTTGTGTGGATGAAGTTGTCTCCGCAAACTGCGCTTGTTCGGAATGACAATCGAACTGCGTCATCATCGTTTTTTGTGGGCCTGCCAGGTATCGATGGTCGGAAGTTTGCCATGATCGGTTCCCGCGGCCTTGATCTTCGTGGATTTATGGATGTCGGTCATCCCGAGATTACCGGGAATCAATTCGCTCTGACCGCGGATGTCAGGTTTGGACGCCGTTCACTGTCTCCGCAGTAGGCCGATGCGGGAGAACTATTTCCTTTATTGCAGCTTGGCGTACTCCGCTTTAGCTTGCTTCAGAATAGGGATGTCCGGGTCTGCGTCCTTCCAGAGTGTGAGGAAATCATGGTAAGCGGCGAGCGCTCGGACACGGGCCTCGCTAGGATCCGCCAGCCGCGTAGTTCTCGCTTGCAGCGCATAGGCACGCGCCATGCCGAGGTGCGCGACGGCGCCCGTCCAGCAATTCCAGACGATTCCATTGTGATCGACAATCTTCTGAAATTCGCCGGCAGCAGCAGTACCCTGTGCCAATGCCACGTATGCCTGGCCACGGATATACGTTGAATAGAGACAGGAGGTGTTGTTGGTGCTGAATGTGGCGTTAGCGAACTCAACCGGTAATCCGGGACGAAGCGCATCCAGAGCAAGATCTGGCTTCCGCCGTACGAGCTGCAGCTGTGCCTCAATCGCAGGCAGTCCCAACAATTGCAACTGGGTCTGTTGAGGAAAGCGTTTGTTCAACTCCTGAACCAAGCTAACTGCTCGCGCGCTTTCGCCAGTCATGGCAAATGCCAGGCCCGACTGGAAGGCGACACCCGGGCTGCGGGGAGACAACTCTAAAGCCTCAGATGCGAACTGTTGGGCCTCCACAAAGTTGCCAAACGCCGCCTCGCGCACGGCAGCATCGGCACGATACATTGCCGCCTCTTCCTTATTGTCTGCCCGCACGGCGAAATCAGCCGCCTGTCTGGTCAGTTCGCGTGCTTTCCTCAAGTGACCGGAGTAGGCTTCGGTGTCGGCTGTGAGCGCAAGACCGTAGCTCTCATAGCCCGGATGTGTGGCGAACCACTGTTGCTGTTCCGTCACCCCGGTCGAATCCGACTGCAGGAAAAAGAGCGTGTAGAGATACATACGTAGAAAGTAGCTGTCGACCGATCGTGCCTGTGCCTGCTGGAGGATCTGTCGTGCCCCGCTGAAATTTTGCAATGCCAAATCATCCAGAGCGAGCGTGCTAAAGCCGAATTGATCATTGGGATCGACCGAAAGAATCATGCGAGCCGCATCGGCTGATTTCTGGTATTGGCCGACCCGTGTGTAGAGGTCGCTCAAACCCCTGTATGCGGGATTGATCTTATAGATTTCAACTTCCTGCTCGAGCGCGTGGATTGCCTTGTCCAGCTCTCCGGTTGCGTAGGCGTAATAGAGGGCTTCGATCTCCATCTTTTCGCGTTCACTGGGGTGCTGCTCTAACGAGAACGCCCTGGCGAAGGATTCACTAGCTCGTCCAGGTTCGCCGAGAGAGTAATAGGTAAGGCCCAATTGCACGTAGGCCATGGCGAAATTCGGATCGAGTTCGATGGCGCGCTGAAAATATGGAGGCGCCGAGGCTAAGTCCCTCTGATAGAAAAATTTGTTGCCGAGGCTATAAGCTTTCAGCGCTTCGAGTGATGTTGTAGTGGCTTGTGGCAGGGTTGCGTCGAATTTTTGGACTGTTGCCAGTGACTCTCCCAACGCGCTACGCAATTTCGTGGCTGCGGCTCCCAAGGCATCGAGCACTTTCTCCTTGGAGGCGGAATGCGCCTGCTCCTGCGCCATGGTATCGCCGGTCTGGCAATTCAAGGCCTCGAGGGTCAGTACATACTCCGTGCCCAATTGGACAATCGACCCTGCGATATACGCTTTTGCACCGGCACGTTGGCAAATCTCTCGCGCCAGGTCGGAGGTAATTCTTGTGTCCGCTGGACGAGCCGTAAGCCGTAGCGTTTTATGGGCCCGATTGTCAGACAGTGTGTTCAGAAAAGGAGATTGATCAAGAGCGATGCCGAGGGCGGTCTTTAGTGTGTCATCAAAGACCGGATCGCCGGTTCGGTTGGTAAAGTCAGCCAGAACGACAGTGTCCTGCTGGGTCAAGCGGTGGGCGGAGCGACTACGCAAAAAGTACGCTACTGCAAGAACCGCGGCCAGGGAGAGTGCTCCTGCGACAATCCTTCTCCAGTACGAGCGCGGAGCCGGCAAGGCTTTGATCGGGACATGTTGTTCTTCGACCAACATCCGGGAGCGGGTGTGGCTGGCGACTACCAGAGTGTCTTCGTCTCCGGCGATCTCCCTAGCACCCTGGATGGAGATGACCTCGGAAACGGCAGCCACTGTCACTTTCTCGCCGAAACGGTAGCCACGTCCGGGAACAGTCACAATGTAGCGCGTCTTTTCGGCTCCGTCGCCCAGTGTCTTGCGCAGCACAAAGATGTGTTGCGACAGATTGGACTCCTCGACGAATGTGTCTGGCCAGACACTTTTCAATAGTTCGTCTTTCAGCACCACCTTCTCTGAGTTTTCCACCAACACGAGCAGGATGTCGAAGGCTTTCGGCTGGAGGGGTACGGGCTGATCTTGGCGCAGCAATTGGCGGCGGTCACGATCAATTCGGAAGGAACCGAATTCGTAGAAGTATCGTTGTTTCTCTACGTTAGCCACTCTCAATTTTCTCAAGAGCCAATTGAAGCCCGGCTTGAGGACTTTCTTTCAACCGTTCTGGCAGGATCGCTGCCGTTGGGGAACTGTCAAGGAAATTGAGCCCAATGTGGCGACAAATCTATCACGAGTTTCTGCATTGGGCAAAGATTTCCAGGCATACGGCAGGCGGCTACAAGAGGACTGAAATCACCGTCGAAACTGACCAGATTTTGGTCATCAGCAAATCACGCCCATTGCGGGCATGGTGCGCGGCATGTGGTCGCGAAGTGGACGTGCAGACGCGGAATGACGGGGGCGCGTTACCAGTGAATGATTCCCAACAAAGGCTAAACCACGATTGTCCTCGGCGCGCTTAGTGGCAGCCGAAAGCTTTCCCTAACCGGTCTCCACCGTTAACAAAACTGTGGGGCGAAAATCCAGCTCCTGAACGGAGCTCACATTAGGAGGAGTTATGAAACACATCGTTCCACCGCAAGTCTTGAGCAGCATCACCTTGTTCTTGTTTGTCACGAGCGGGATGCTGAGCGCGCAACAAAACCAAACGTATAGTCAAGCGAGGCTCGATCATCCGGATTGGGTACAGGTTCCAGGCGAGTTGATCCGTCCCGATTGCGTGCACGAAATCCCCAGTGGCGCGACGGTCGAGGTTGGAAACGACGGCCAAATCTCTGGCGATGTCACGCTCGACGGAGTTCTGGTCGCCCACTACGAGGACTGCCCCGAGGCTCCGATCATTACCCGTCCCCTGGGTGAGAGCAACGGTCTTGAACATGATCCCGGCACCGGAAATGGGTGGGTCGAAGCTTCGAATTGGCTGGTTAGTCTGGGGTCGGGCGACAACCTTGATGAGATAGCGGGTGATTGGAATGTGCCGTCTGATCCAAAGGTGAACGGGGCTCTGATTTACCTCTTCAATGGGATGGAACCTTCAACCTTTAAATGGATATTGCAACCCGTGCTGCAATACGGCGCGAGTCCGGCTGGCGGCGGCAACTATTGGGGAATTGCGAGTTGGTTGGTTGGCTCTAAGGCCTACCATAGTCCGCTGGCGACGGTGAATCCGAAGGACGCGCTGAGGGGTTATACGAAGATTACGAGTGTTTCCAGCGGCACTATCCACTGGAAAGTTTCAGCGAAGGACAACACGACGGGAGCTTCTTCCGCTCTCAACGCCCATTCTACTGGGTTGCAGTGGACGTGGGCCCTTGCTGGCGTGCTCGAAGTGTACGGGGTAACATCATGCTCTGAGTTCCCCGCGAACGGCGAGGCGGTCTTCACGAAATCCGACGCCTATCACGGTTATCCGAAATTTGACCTTCTGACCCCACCGGCGTGGACAGCGTCTTACTGGAGCTACGGAGGCCCGTCTTGTGGTTTCAACGTTAGCCCCGGAACAACCTCGACCCTACACTTCTGACAAAGTTAGTCACAGGGCGCAATGATTGAGACGGGTTGAGGTCACCTCAGCCCGTCTCGCAATTCCTGCTAAAGCGTCAATTTCAGGCGTTCCACGTACATACATCGAGTGTCGCAAAATTCCAATCTCACTCACGACGTGGGAAATGGCGGTTTTCAATGAAGTAAACGCCTGATGTTGTAGCCTCGTGCCGTTTATGACGCCAGTCACGCCGGGAGGTGGGTCTACGATCATTGGGCTTGATTCCTGTAACCACGCTTGTATTATGAGCGCTGAAAATACGACGCTGCTAGACACGACGACCGCGAAAAGGAGATAAGGACATGAAGATGTTGTTACTGGCCGTAATCCGGGCGAGGTTTGTGGCGGCAGTATTGTTGGCGGCCGGGTCTTCGATGGCGCAAACGCTTGGTCCAGATCCTGGTTGCACAGTTAGCGAAGCGTGGAGCCAGCAATCGAACCCTTGGACCGATATACTCGGGGTGCACAATACCAACTATCTCGATGCCAACGTCAACTACTGGATACAATGGCTGAACAACGGCCCTACGGGCGCTCAAAGCCCCGCCACCATTCACGGCCAATTCCCGGCATCGCGCTACATGTCACTCTCCCTTTACGACAGTAACCTGGACGAACTGGCCAGCATCCATGACGCGAACATCGCCCCGGACCCTGGCCAAAACAATCCGTTTCAGACGGCCGGGCCACAGGGCACCTATACGATTACGATCGTTTACGGGAAGGCGCCGGCAAACCCTGCTCCAAATACTCTGTATACCGGCGGCCAATCCCAGGTAAAGGTCCTCTACCGAATCTATTACCCGGATAGTCCCGGAAATCAAACTGGCGGCACCACGAACCCGGTCCTACCGAGTATCACGGTCTTCGGAGGGGTAATGCCGACCTGTGCGCTGAGGCCAATCATCAACCCGATAACGAGCACCGTGTGGGGACGGCTAGACCAGAGTGATTTCACTGGTGTAAAACCTCCGCAAGGTCCGCGTGCTGCCAGTCCGCCAGCATGGGGACTTGCTTCTGGTACAGTTCCTCATAGTCCCAATGTTGACAACTTCTATATGTCGACGGTTCTCAGCCGCGATTTCCTGACCGCAGCCACACCCCTGCTTGTCGTCAAGTTCTTCGCTCCGACGTTTCCAGACACACAGAATGGAGTTCCACCGTATACCGCGGGCGAACAAGTGCGCTATTGGTCGCTCTGTTCGAATGAGCCGCTGACCACGGCGGTTTCGCGATGCGTGCCTGACGACCAGGCTGCGACCCAAAATGGTTATGCCACCTTCGTGATCTCGGATCCATCGAATCAGCCCAGTGCGAGTGTTCTATCTCAGTGGGGAGCTACCTGGCTGGCGTGGGGAGCGCTGGAGTATCCCAGCGACTCTTTATATAACATGAACTATCAGCCGCTCACGAGCGCTAATGGCGCCTTTTACTACAACGTGCTGATCTACCGCCAGACCTTGGCGAGTTCATCCTTCCTACAATCCATGGCGGTTATTTCCAAGTTGCCGCCTTCCCAGCGACAGGCGGCGATGGGGGCCTATTGGCCGGTCAGCGGATATTGTGGGGCCGCCCAGTTCCAGTCGGCCGGAGCAGGCTGTATCGGTCAGTAAGGGTGGCCCCGGCGTCTACGGGGTCCGGAGTGATTCGTATTCCGCTTTGTCTGTGTGGTTGACGAAAAATGCTGTCGCGCTCGTTGACGATTGCAAGCTACACATTCAGATCGAGCGAGCAAAATCACGAAGACTTAAGTGTCACTCCGTAGTCCAACAGCCAACTCTGGATCTCTTGCCGTGACGCTCGGACCAGTTCTCCACCGGTGAACCGGTCGTCCGCGGAAACTTCTCCAACCACGGCGAACGGGACTGTCAGGGCCTCAGCGGCTTCCGCAGAATCAAACTCGGCTTCTGCGAGAATAAGTCCTTCCAACACACCGTGAAAAACATCGATTCCGAAGGGCGGCACGCTGAAACGAGTCTTAGTAAGAGTCCTGGCGGGAAGTTGAGCAAGCATCAGAAATTCATCTTGTCTGAGGTACATATTCGTGATGAATCCCTGCTGCGCTCCGGGTCCACGAAGTGGAAGCTTCTGGGTGAGCTTGAACCTGGTCACGCTGTCGTTCGGGCTCTCTTGCCGCAGGCGAAGGGTCGTGCCTTCGATGTAGTTATCGATGATGCGCCGATTTCGGACAACCGTCGCATTGCTCGGGAATTCGGCGAGAAGAAAGCGGCGTTCACGCTCTATCCGGGCATATTTATATTGAGGCACACTCTCATTTTTGCCCATACACTGGCTCCGTAGGAAGCCCGCCCCTCGGATTCGGTGATAGCAGAACCCTGTCAGTCGTCAAAAATCGCGACGTCACTCATGGGGCCAAGGTCGGGCTGTGTTCTAGCGCTACAATCCCTGCATGGAATCGACCCCTTCGCGCCTGCAGTTGCGCCTGGTCGCGGCAGGCTATGCGGTGGTTGTGGCCATCTCCGCACTACTGATCTTTAGTCGATACCGGATATATGTCCGCAACCCGCAGGATGTGGCGGCAGCGGGCGGCATGTATGCTGGCGGCGATCTTCTCCTCGAAATCATCATCTGCTTCCTTTTCCTTGTGCCGACGGCTGCTCTGGTATTTGTTATCCGCAAATCTGAATCGGCCTATACGGCCTATGCGAAAGTGCTGCTCGGGTTGAGCTCGACGGCTCCGATTTCGCTCGGCTTCCTGTTCATCCCCGTGCTCAATCAGTGGTACTGGGGCGACGCCTGTATCTTTCGGTTGTTTGCGATCCCCATAGTGGTCGTCGTCCTGATTTTCAGCCGGTGGTTAACGCGCTTTGCGCGGGCTCGCCGGCTGATCTCCTATGCCCTTTTGATCGAGGGGCTGACCCTCGTCGTCATTATTACTTCGTTATTCCTCTTCTCAAAGGGCAGCTACGGCTGAGGCTTCCCCCGGTTCTGCGCCAACAGAACCGCGAAGCCTGGGGCCGTCTATTGTCGGGTTGTTCATAGAGGATCATCCCCGATTGACACGAGATTCGAGAGCGGATAATCTGCGCTTACACCGGAAAGGAGGTGGTCGGATGACAATTTCTGAAGGCAGTTGTAGAAGCACTCAAAGACCAGGTGAGGTGGCTGAGACTTAGAGCAGGTCGCTCTAAGCGGGGCTTTGAGCGCGGAATTCGTACGCACTGCGCTTAAAGCTACAGCCCGCAAACTATCGGTGAGTAAGGATGGAGTCCGCCTGACGCAGGTCGGTCAGGAGCCCGGAGTTGCCGAAGAGGCCACGTAGAGTGACCACCTCTTGGTCAATCCCAACCAGTCCACCGGACGGCTCACAGCGAAAGCTGTGGGCCGTTTGTTTTTTCGCTCATTGCGCGCGCGCTTGGCGGAGGCGTGGGATCGATCAGGGAGCTGGGGAAAAGGCTATACGCTTAGCGGCTCGGCGGACGAGACGTCCGCGCCCACACAACCAAGGCTGCGTCTGGCCGATACGGTTGCAGGTGGTTAATGGGTGTTTAACTCCACGTACTGGGCGAAGCTAGAGAGCGCGACTTCGTCGTTGCCGGGTATGTAGAAGCCGAATTTACCCGTGCTGAGATTTGTGCCGGGCTGCGTCCACTGATCCAGGACCTTCCAACTGTATCCATGCTTAATCTGGTGGACGATCTCGGTGGGACTCACGCGGATATGGAGCGTGCGGAAACTTTTCTTGTCACCTTTGTCAGGGACGATGATCTGATCGGTTTTCTGTCCGTTGCGAATGACCGTGCGATAGAAGTTGTTCTCGTCCATCTGGAAGAGAATGTAATTTTTGGAATCGGTGTAGTTGAGCACCCATTGCAAAGTGTGACCCTTGGCGGGCATCGCGGAAAAAACAAAGGTTCCGGAAGCAGGCACGACTTTGTACAGGACGAATTCTCCTCCCTTGCGGATGAACGAGTCCCCCTCCGGCCTCCAGGCGGCCGGGTCATCCCACTTCGACATGTCGTTGGGAGCCAGGGACAGATCCACAGTTTTGGATTGGCCGGGAATCACTTCGAGGGTGGACGAGCGCGTGAAGCTGTCGGCAGTTCGCGCGGTC
>Ga0209168_10000354_pt1 | contig 48911 bp, 47 predicted proteins | sample Coa_R1_FD_187156 | JGI IMG/M metagenome (GOLD analysis project Ga0209168, IMG submission 187156) | Surface soil microbial communities from Centralia Pennsylvania, which are recovering from an underground coalmine fire - Coalmine... | ecosystem: Environmental > Terrestrial > Soil > Unclassified ...
GAGCCGGGCACGGCTGCACACGGAGGCGAAGACGCGGGTCACGTTCGAGGACGTGGCGGGGGTGGAAGAAGCGAAGGAGGAGCTCGAGGAGATCATCGAGTTCCTGCGGCATCCGAAGAAGTTCCAGGCGCTGGGGGCGAAGATCCCGCGGGGGGTGCTGCTGGTCGGCCCGCCGGGGAGCGGGAAGACGCTGCTGGCGAAGGCGATCGCGGGCGAGGCGGGGGTGCCGTTCTTCTCGATCTCGGGCAGCGAGTTCGTGGAGATGTTCGTCGGGGTCGGGGCGAGCCGGGTGCGCGACCTGTTCGATCAGGCGAAGAAGTCGGCGCCGTGCCTGGTGTTCATCGACGAGATCGATGCGGTGGGGCGGCAGCGGGGCGCCGGGCTCGGCGGCGGGCACGACGAGCGGGAGCAGACGCTGAACCAGCTGTTGGTGGAGATGGACGGGTTCGACCCGAACTCGGGGATCATCGTGATCGCCGCGACGAACCGGCCGGACATTCTGGACCCGGCGCTCTTGCGGCCGGGGCGGTTCGACCGGCGGATCGTGGTGGACAACCCGGACGCGAAGGGGCGGCGGGCGATCCTGGACGTGCACGCGCGGGGGAAGCCGATCGGGGAAGACGTGAACCTGGACGTGCTGGCGCGGCGGACGCCGGGGTTCAGCGGGGCGGATCTGGCGAACATGGTGAACGAGGCGGCGCTGTTGGCGGCGCGGCGGAACAAGAAGCGACTGGGGAAGGCGGAGTTCGACGAGGCGATCGAGCGGGTGATCGCGGGGCCGCAGCGGAAGAGCCGGATCCTGGGGCCGAAGGAGCGGGAGCTGACGGCGTACCACGAGGGCGGGCACGCGCTATTGGGCAAGCTGGTGCCGCAGGCGAACCCGCCGCACAAGGTGACGATCCTGCCGCGGGGGATGGCGCTGGGGTACGTGATCCCGCTGCCGCAGGAGGAGAAGTACACGCTGACGCGGGGGGAGATCCTGGCGAACATCACGGCGATGCTGGGCGGCCGGGTGGCGGAGGAGGTCACGTTCGGGGAGATCACGACCGGGGCGGCCAACGACTTCGAGAAGGCGACCGAGCTGGCGCGGAAGATGGTGACCGAGTTCGGGATGTCGGACAAGCTCGGGCCGCTGACGCTGGGGACGAAGCACGGGCCGGTGTTCCTGGGGCGGGACCTCGTGGAGAGCCGGAACTACTCGGACGAGATCGCCTACGAGATCGACAAGGAGGTCCGCCGCATCATCGACGAGTGCTACAGCCAGGCCCGGCAGCTACTCTTCGCCCGCCACGACCTGCTGGAGCGGATCGCCAAGGCACTGCTGGAGCGGGAGTCGCTCGAGAGCGACGAGCTCGATGCGCTCATCGCGGGTCAGCCCCTGCCGTCGAACACACCGGCGCCCGCGACGGCCACGGCGACTCGGGATCGTGCCGTCGTCGCGACAGCCAGCACCTAGCGCCGGCAGCCGTGCGGCCCCAGAGCCGCTCCCACACAGATCCCGACGTTCCTCCGAGGCGCGTCTGTGCGAAATACTCTCGCCGCCGGATACCCAGTATCGGTCCGTGAGCGTACGTTGAATGAGGGCCAAGGATCGGTCCCATTCCTCGTGTTTGCCCCCGATGGTGAAAGGAGGAACGTAATCATGTCGATGCAGACCGTTCCGCGAAACATCCTCGATCCGGTTCGCGCTCAGCTCAAGCTGCAGGCGCGTTACGACAATTTCATCGGCGGCCGATGGAGGGCGCCGGTACAAGGGCAATACTTCACCGACACGAGCCCGATCAACGGAACGCCCCTCTGTGAGGTGGCGCGGTCGACCGCCGAGGATGTTGAGCTCGCGCTCGACGCCGCGCACGTCGCGAAGGATTCCTGGGGGCGTACGGCTCCGGCCGTTCGAGCCCAGATCATGAACAAGATTGCGGATCGCATCGACGCAGGGCTCGAGGTCCTTGCTCTCGCCGAGACGATCGATAACGGCAAGCCGATCCGGGAGACCCGCGCCGCCGACGTGCCCCTGGCGGCCGATCACTTCCGGTACTTCGCCAGCTGCATCCGTGCCGAGGAAGGCACGCTGGCCGAACTCGACAACGACACCGTCGCCTACCACTTCCGCGAGCCGTTGGGCGTGGTCGGCCAGATCATCCCGTGGAACTTCCCACTCCTGATGGCGGCGTGGAAGCTGGCTCCGGCCCTGGTTGCCGGCAACTGTGTCGTGATCAAACCCGCCTCGCAAACACCGCTGAGCCTGGCGCTGCTGATGGGCATGATCGGCGACCTGCTTCCGCCCGGCGTGCTGAACGTCGTCAACGGCTATGGGTCCGAGGTCGGCGCGCCGCTCGCGTCGAGCCCCCGGATCGCCAAGGTGGCGTTCACCGGCGAGACGACCACGGGCCGGCTGATCATGCAGTACGCCTCCGAGAACCTGATTCCGATGACATTGGAGCTCGGCGGGAAGTCGCCGAACATCTTCCTGGCCGACGTGATGGACGCCGACGACGAGTTCCTCGACAAGGCGCTGGAAGGCTTCGCGCTGTTCGCGTTTAACAAGGGCGAAGTCTGCACCTGCCCGTCGCGGGCCCTGATCCAGGAGGCGATCTTCGACAAGTTCATGGAGCGCGCCGTGCCTCGGGTCGCCAAGATGACGCTGGGCAACCCGCTCGACCCCGCGACCATGGTCGGCGCCCAGAACTCCAAGGACCAGCTCGAAAAGATCCTGCGCTACATCGACGTTGGGAAGCAGGAAGGCGCTCGCTGCGTGACCGGCGGCGAACGTGCCTACCCGGGCGGCGACCTCGACAACGGCTACTATGTGAAGCCGACGGTGTTCGTCGGACACAACAAAATGCGCGTCTTCCAGGAGGAGATCTTCGGTCCGGTGCTGTCGGTGACCACCTTCAAGACGGTGGACGAGGCGATCGCGATCGGCAACGACACGCTCTACGGCCTCGGGGCTGGCGTGTGGTCGCGCAACGGCACGGACGCGTACCGCGTCGGGCGCGAAATCAAGGCCGGCCGCGTCTGGACCAACTGCTACCATGTGTACCCCGCCCATGCGGCGTTCGGCGGGTACAAGCACTCCGGGTTTGGCCGGGAGACGCACAAGATGATTCTGGAGCACTATCAGCAGACCAAGAACCTGCTCGTTAGCTACAGCCCGAAGGCGATGGGATTCTTCTAGGCGAGAAGGCACCGCAACGGCGCGCCGCGGGGTGGTGGATCAGGCCCCGCGGCGCCGGCGTGTGCCGGGATCCAGTGTCTCTTGCCACGCGTCGTTCGGCGTGATCGGTCGTGGTAGAATTGGCGTACGTGATCGAATGCCGTGGCCGCCGCAAGGCGAACGCGGCGGCGTGAGGCTCTCGCGAAGTGATGCGCCCAATGACGCCATCTGACCCCGGCGCACCTCAACCGTCCGGCCGCGTCGCCGCCGTGCACGGTGTAGTGCTCGATGTCGACTTTCCGTCCGGGCGTCTTCCCGCGATCGGCACCGCCCTGGTGGTCGAGCGCCCTCCGTCCCCTCCCCTCACCGTCGAGGTACACGCCCATTTGGGCCTGACGACGGTCAGGGGCGTCAGCCTGGCAGCGCCCACCGGAATCCGCCGGGGGCTTCCCGTCAACGGCACGGGACAGCCGGTACTGGTGCCGGTCGGCAACGTCGTGCTGGGCCGCGCCGTCAACGTTCTGGGCGACCCCGTGGACGGGGGACCGCCCCTCGAAAACGTGCAGGAGCGGCGGTCCATCCACGGCACCCCGCCGACGCTGGTTGAGGAGGCGTCGGCGACCACGCCGTTCGTCACGGGGATCAAGGCCCTCGACCTCCTGGCCCCCCTCCCGCGAGGCGGCAAGGCGGGGCTGTTCGGCGGCGCCGGGTTGGGCAAGACCGTCTTGATCATCGAGTTGATGCAGCGCACGGTCAGAGAATATCAGGGGATCGCCGTATTTGCCGGCATCGGCGAACGAACCCGGGAGGCCAACGAGCTGTATCTCCAGATGCGAGAGGCCGGGGTGCTCGACCGGGCGGTCCTCGTGTTCGGCCAGATGAACGAATCCGCAGGGGCCAGGTTTCGCGTCGGGTTCACCGCGCTGACGATCGCCGAGTACTTCCGGGACACCGCGCACAAGGATGTCATGATCTTCATCGACAACGTCTATCGGTTCGCGCAGGCCGGGATGGAGCTCAGCACGTCGCTGGGGCGAATCCCATCGACGGTTGGGTATCAACCGACGCTTCCCCACGAGATGGGCGCGCTGCAGGAACGGATCGCGAACACGACGGGCGGGTCGGTGACCAGCATCCAGGCGATCTACGTACCCGCGGACGACCTGACCGATCCGGCAGCGGCAACGGCCTTCAGCCATCTGGACGCGGTCACCGTGCTGTCGAGATCCGTGGCGAGCGAAGGACTCTACCCTGCCATCGACGCGCTCGCGACGTTTTCCCGACTACTCACCCCTCGCTTTGTCAGTGCCGCGCACTACGAGACGGCGCGGCAGACCCGGGAGGTCTTGGCCAAGTACGAGGAACTGCGCGACATCATCGCGATCCTGGGCATCGAGGAACTGTCGGACGAAGAACGCCAGGTGGCGTTGCGCGCCAGGCGGCTACAACGGTTCCTGACGCAACCCCTGTTTGCGACGCAGCACTTCACTGGCGTTCCCGGCGTGTTCGTGCCGCTCGACGAGACGGTGAAGGGTTTTCAGCACATTCTCTCCGGCGCGTGCGACGAACTGCCCGAGCAGGCCTTCTACATGGTCGGCACCATCGACGAAGCCTTGCGGAACGCGACACGCCTCGCGGACGCGGCGGGCGCGGACGTGCGCGACGGCGGGTGAGCACGTTGCGCCTGGTCGTGCTGACCCCACTGGCCACGGTGTTTGACGACGCGGTGGACTCGGTGATCGCGCCGTTCGCGGACGGATGGTACGGCGTGCTCCCGGGACACGCCCCCTTCCACGCCCGCGTCCTGGCCGGGGCGGTCGTGGCTCGCGTCGGGGACCGCGACCGGCTGCTCGCGACGCTCGGTGGCACGCTCACCGTGGCCGACGGCGTGGTCACGCTCCTGACCGGCGCGGCCGCGCTCGACAGAGATATGGACGCGCTGGAACGGGAGATCAGCGATGAAGTCAAACGACTCGCAGCGTTGGAGCAAGAAGCGGAAAAGCACTTCAACCAGGTCTACCGACAGCTGGCGCGTACCTTCCACGCCCGACGGCGGCGCGATGCCTGACGCGCGCCGAGGACGCCGGCCGGCCTTCTGGCAGGCGATGATCGAGCTGACGACGCTGGGCTGGCTCATCGCGCTGCCGATCGCCGCCGGTGTGCTCCTTGGCCGGTATCTCGACGTCCGCCTGGGGTCCGGAGCGGTCTGGACGCTCTCGCTCCTTGGCGCCGGCATCGCGGTCGCCGGCCTCGACGTCTACCTGGCGTTGCGCCGGGTGTTGACCGGGAGCCGCCGTGAATAGCCTCGTGGTGTTCGTCGCGGCCGGCCTGGGCGCGGGCACGCTGCACGCGCTGGCGTTCCGCCGTCTCGCCGTCGGGCTGCTGACCGTGTGGGGGTCACCGCTCGCCTTCGTCGGGGCGAGCGCCGGACTGCGAGTACTGGCGGCGCTCGCCGGCCTCCTCACACTCCGGTATTGCGGCGCCGGTGCCGCGTGCGCGGGGGCCCTCGGGTACTGGCTCGGGACCAAGGCGGTCGTGGCCCTTGCCGCCGTCGAAAGGAGTCGGTAGCGGTGGAGTTGGAACGACGCGTCGTCCTGTGGATCGCCGGCGTACCGGTCACGACGACCGTGGTGTCCACGACGGGGATGGTCGCCGTGCTGTCCGTGCTGGCCGTCCTCGCCGGCAGGACCATCCGGGCTCGGCCCAGTCGCTGGCAGGCGGTGGCCGAGTGGGGCGTTCGGGGGGTGGAAGGGCTGCTGGACGAGGTGGTTGGCGACGGACGGAGGTACCTGCCGCTCGTCGCCACCCTCGGCCTCTTCATCCTGGTCGCCAACCTCATGAGCGCGCTCCCGGCGGTCGAGGCGCCGACCGCGGACGTGAATACGCCGGCCGCGCTCGCGATCATCGTCTTCTGCTCGGTGCACTACTACGGCATGCGAGAAGCGGGCGTGTTGGGCTACTTTCGGAGGTTCACGCAGCCGGTGCCGCTGTTGTTGCCCATCAATATCCTGTCCAACCTGACGCGGACGTTCTCGCTCGCGATCCGACTCTTCGGCAACATGGTTTCGCACCAAATCATCGTAGCGATCCTGCTGCTGATTCTGCCGCTCGTGGTGCCGGCGGTCCTCGAAGTTTTCGGGATGTTCATCAGCGTTCTGCAGGCGTACATTTTCACCGTCCTGACGATCGTCTACATCGGCGGGGCGGTGCGCGCGGGGGGGGAGCTCTAGGATGTCTCCGGATCTGTTTGCCCTCATCAGCATGGGCGCCGCCGGCGTGGCAATCGGCGCAGGCGTGATCCTACCCGCTCTCGGACAGGCGCGGGCTGCCTCTCGGGCCATCGAGGCCATCGCCAGGCAACCCGCGGCCGCGCCGGTCATCACCCGCAATCTGTTCGTCGGGCTCGCGATGATCGAGTCGCAGGCGCTCTACGTCCTGATCGTGGCGCTGATCCTTCTCTTCGCGAACCCGCTGGCCGGCCTCGTACCGGCGGCGGTCGCCCGCGGCGGCCTGGCCATCTGGCTGCTTGCCGGCTCGGCCGCGGCGGCGGCCCTCGCCATCACGCTGGGGACGATGGGAAGCTCGCTCGGCCAGGGGCGAGTGACCGGCGCCGCGCTGGAGTCGATCGCCGAACAGCCGGGGGCCGGCGACCAGATTTCCACCACGCTGTTCGTCAGCCTCGCGCTTCTGGAGTCCCTCGCGCTCTACGCGCTCATCGTCGCGCTGATCCTTCTCTTCGCCAATCCGTTGGTCGACCAGATGTTCCGTCGGTAGCACGTGCTACACTTCCAGTTCTCCACCATCGTGTTCCAGATCGTGAACTTCTTCATCCTCTTGGCCGTGTTGACGTGGTTCCTCTACCGGCCGCTGCTGCAGACCATGCGGCGACGGGAAGACGACATCGCCGCGCGGCTACGGGATGCCGAGGAGCGCGCCCGTCGCGCCGACGCCGAACGTGCGCAACTGGCCGAGGAGGCCGTGCAGGCTCGGGCCAACGCGGAGGCCCTGCTCACCCGCGCTCAGGCCGAAGCAACCCAGACGCGCCAGCGCCTGCTGGACCAGACCAAACAGGAAGCCGCGCGCTACGCGGAGGAGGCGCACCAGCGGATCGAAGAGCAGGAGCGGGCCGTCCGGGAACGTCTCGAGGACACAGTCCGGAAGACGGCCGTCGCGATGGCCGGCAGCCTCATTCAGCAGGCCGCCGGGCCCCCGGTGCATCGCGCCCTCATCGAGCAACTGCTCACGGGAACCCTCGCGCCTGAGGGGATCCAGCGGGACCTGCTCCACCGGGCGGTCTCGCGTTCGAACGGCGCGATGACGGTCGAGGTGGCGTACCCCCCCTCTCCCGAGTTGACGGAGCGGATCCGCGAGGCGATCGCGCGCCTGCTCGGCGTGACCGACCGCCGCGTGGAGATCGTCGTCCGCGTGGACCCGTCGCTCCGCGCCGGCGCTCGGATCGTCGTGGAAGACGTCGTCGTGGACCTGAGCTTGAACCGTATCCTCACCGAACTCGAGCACAAGGACGCATCGCACTAGGAGATGTGAGCGATGGACTGGGAGCGTGATGTCGCGAAGGTGCTCGCAGACCTGGAGGCGCGGACACTCGACGTGGATTTCCGGCCGCGCGTCGAGGACATCGGCCGCGTGCAGCGGGTCGGCGACAGCGTGGCGTTCGTCGAAGGTCTGGGCGGCGCGACCGCGGACGAGATCGTCGTGTTCGCAAACGGCGAGCTGGGCCAGGTGTTCGATCTCGATCGCGACATCACGGCATGCGTGCTCTACGGCGCGGAGGAAGGCGTCACGGCGGGTTCTCCCGTGTTTCGGACGGGCCGCACGCCCGCGATGCCCGTGGGGGAATCCCTGCTCGGACGGGTGGTGGACGCGCTGGGCCGGCCCCTCGACGGCCTGGGGCCGATCCTCGCCACCGAATCGAGAGAGATGGAGCAAGAAGCGCCCGGGCCGCTGGACCGACAGCCGATCCGCGAGGCGCTGTTCACCGGGATCAAGGCCATCGACGCGGCCATCCCGATCGGTCTCGGCCAACGAGAACTGATCCTGGGCGACCGCGAAACGGGAAAGAGCGGCCTCGCCATCGACACGATCATCAATCAGCGCGACAGCGGTGTCGTCTGCATCTACGTGAGCGTGGGCCACAAGCGGGCCTCGGTGGTCGAGCTCGTCGAGGAGTTCCGGAAATACGGCGCCCTGTCACACAGCGTGGTCATCGTGGCGGATGCGGGAGACCCCGTGTCCCTCGTGTACCTCGCCCCGTACGCGGGATGCACCCTGGCAGAATGGTTCGCGTATCGCGGCGGGCACGCCCTGATCGTGTACGATGATCTGTCCCGCCACGCGGAAGCCTACCGAAGCTTGTCCCTGATCTTGCGTCGACCGCCCGGGCGGGAAGCCTATCCGGGCGACGTGTTCTCGGCCCACGCCCGGCTGATGGAGCGGGCGTTCAAGCTCAGCGAGTCGCGTGGCGGGGGCTCTGTGACCGCGCTCCCGATCATCGAGACGCAGCAGGGCGACATCGCGAGCTTCATTTCCACGAACCTCATCTCCATGACGGACGGCCAACTGTACCTGGACACCGCGCTGTTCACCCAGGCCCAGTTGCCGGCCATCGACATCGGGCGGTCGGTCTCGCGTGTGGGCCGGGACGCGCAGCCCGGCGCCATGCGCGATGCGGCGGCAAATCTCCGGCTGGAAATCGCGCAGTATGAGGAGGTCAGGGGCTTCGCGCGATTCGGCGCCATCCTGGACGAAGCGACCAGGGCGCAGATCGCGCGGGGAGAGCGACTGACCCGTGTGCTCGGGCAGTCGGAGCGACAGGTGGTGCCGCTCGCGGTACAAGTCGCGGAACTGTGGGCGTTGAAGTCCGGGCTGTTGGACGACGTGGCGGCGAAGCTCGTCCCGGAATTCGAGCGCCAGTTGGTCGCGCTCACCGCGGAATTTGCCCACCTGGGTCCAGAGGTCGTCGCGGCGCCCTCCATCGGGCCCGAACTCGCCCGCGATCTCCGCCGTTGGGCCGAAGCGGCCAAGGACCGGCTCGGGAGACCCGGGGGCTGATGGAGAACCTCGAGACACTCCGAGCGCACCGCCAAGGCATTCAGCGTCTGGTGCCGATCCTGGAAGCTGTTCGGTCCGTCGCCGAGATCGCGTGGCGCCGAGCCGAACGCGGCGCGCTCCCGTTGCGCCGCTACAGCACCCAGGTGCGAGATATGTTTGAACGCGTGCTGCTATCGTTGGACGAGGCGCAGCGTGAGGCGTTTCTCGGCGGCCGCTCGGCGTCGTCACCGATCGCCCTGCTCCTCGTCACGGCGGAGCGCGGGCTGGTTGGCCCCTTCAACAAGCGGCTCGTGGCCTACGGGCTGGAGTACGCGCGAACGCTCGCGGGAGAAGGGCGGACCGTGCGTTACCTCTGCCTGGGGACACGCGGGATCCGGCTGCTTGCGGGGGCGGGAGCGCCGCTACTCTACAGCCGGTCCCTCCCCTCCCTGGCCATTCCGGCCTACGTCGATGTACAGGAGATGGCCTTGGACCTCGTCGGCCTGGTGGAGCAGGGCGCGTTCGGACGCTTGCTCGTCGTGCACAACGCCCCGGTGCAGCGGTTCCAGTACGCGCCGACGACTCGGCTGCTCCTTCCCCCGGACGTCCGAAGCGACACCTCGTCCCGCCCGAGGGTCGTCGTCAAGCCGGCCACGGACACGCCGACGCTCCTCACGCACCTGCTGACCGAGCACCTGCTTGTCGGCCTGTACCAGGCGGTGCTGGAATCAGCGATCAGCGAGCAACTGGCGAGGATCTACACGATGCGGCTCGCCGTGGACAACGCCGGCAAGCTCGTCGATCGCCTCACACTCGCCTACAACCGCGCGCGACGAAACACGATCACGAACGCGCTGCTCGAGGTCGTGAGCGCCTATGAGATGATGGCGCGAGGCGAACAGCCGCGTTCGTAGGCGCGGTCGCAAGAGCGCCGCGGGCGCGCCGATCACCACCACGCGGCCGTCGGAGGGCCGTACAGTTCGCGCAGCGCCCGAGCCGTAAAGGGCCAATGGCGGGCCCGAAAGGCTCGATACTGTCTCAGCATGTGCTGATACCGCCGATCGGATGTGTGCAGGCGGCGGTGCGGCATCCGGATCAACGCGCGCTCGACCTCCCAGACGTTGCGCTCGCTCAGGCGCCAGTCGCCTCGGACCAGTTCGTCGAGGCGGCCGAGGCCGTACCCGACGATGCGCCCGGATCCATCCACGTAGGGATCGACGTAGCTCATGACCAGTTCACCGATGGTGCGGAAGACCGGCTTCCGTCCGTGGAGCCCCAAGTCCCGGGACCGCGCGACCGCGCCCCACCGCCCCGCTTGCTGGAACAGGAACACCTCGTGGTCGAGTTCGTCTTGCGACTCCAGGTCCAGGACGAACGGCGGGTACCCGCGCAGCTCGAGCACCGTCGCCGCGGTCAGCACGGCCTCGATGCAGTTCGCTTCCCCGTGCCGGACGACGCCCCGGAACGTGCGCAGCGTCTTGCCGCCGTGCTCCCAGTTGTAGGGGAGCGACCGGAGAAACCCCTGCACTTGCCGGGGAGTCCGGTGCGCGCGAATAATCCGCCGCTCCGCCGGGGTGAACGCACTCAGATCGTGCATGCGTGGCCGCTCCTCACTACGACCCGTCCGTTCCCGCGCGGCTGGCAGCGGTGGTCGACGACCCTTCGCGCGGGGCAGTCGTGTGAAATACTCCGTCCGCCCGATAGTCGCCGCCGATCTGCGAACTTAGCATGGTCACGGGTACTATACGGCTCGGGAAGGCACGTGCTCCTTCGATTTCCGGCCGTCCGGAGGTTCCGATGCCTGCCCGTGTCGTCATCAGCCCGAAGGCCGCGGCACTGGTCCGCCGCCTCCAGGAGCAGTACGGCCCGCTCATGTTCCACCAATCCGGCGGGTGTTGCGATGGCAGCGCGCCCATGTGCTTCCGCCGTGACCAGTTCCGCGTGGGCGCCGGCGACGTCCTGCTCGGCGTCGTTGAGGCGTGCCCCTTCTACATCGGCGGAGCCCAGTTCGAGACCTGGGCGCACACACAACTGATCATCGATATCGGACCGGCCGGCGGCGACAGCTTCTCACTGGAAATCCCGGAAGGCGTGCGCTTCGTCACCCGTTCTCGGGTCTTCACGGGCGCGGAGGCGGCGGACCTCGACACCGCCGGTCCCCCGCCCCGCGGGCCTGACGCGCTGAACGTCGCGGAGGCGCACCCCCGCTGAACGGCCCCGTGTCAACGTTGCTCAGCGAATCGAGAATCCTTCAGCCCACCCTTCCCGCGAGACGGGTGCCGAGGATCAATTCTACGCCCGATACGCGCTCCTTCCACAGGGACGTATCATGAGGGTGTCGCTTGCTCGATGGGAGATGGCGTGATGTTGGGATTCTCGAACCGTCAGCCTACCGATTCGCCCGCGCCCTCCAGGCGCCGCCGATGCGCGCGGTGTGGCTCGGAGGTCGCCTTACACTATGTCGGTCCAGGACGCTACTACTGCGAGTCTTGCCTTGGGCGCTTCCGGCACGCTCCCGATGTCCCATTCGACGTCGTCGCTGACGAGTGGACGGCTGAGCTCGGCGCCCTCCAGATCGCCGGAGAGCTCATCGCCGTGCGCCTGCCCATGGGCTTCTACGGACTGTGTTTGCTCACGGGCGAGAGCGCCTTCGAACTGACGACCCGCTCCATCCGGCGCCGATCACCCACCATCGGAACGGAGTCCCCGACCAACGCCCCCATCCACATGGCTCATCCCGGGTTCTCGCCAGGACCGAACGGGCGACGCCCATCGGGGCGGTGAGTCGTCTCACAGACCGGCTTTCCGATCGAGACGGCCTGTCGTCTGCATTCGTTGGCCGATCCGCCCACCGCGGCGGGACGACCGACCTCAAGGAATCCGGCGTGCGAATTGGCTCAACGAGGAACGGTCCGGTCATCCGCCGATGCCGATCATGATGCCCTCCGGCGTCTCGGCCGTCTCAGTTCGCAGAGCGGCACATAGGCCGCGCATCCGCTGAACGATCCGCGCCCGATCCGCCCCCTGCGCGAGCCCGGCCTGACACGCCCGGATCACGGTCGGGATCAATGTGAGGCGATACAACCTGCGATCCTCGACCTCTACGCGCCAGACGAACGACTCGTCGTTCCGCTCGACGTCGTCGACCGCATAATCATCGACGTAGTCTCCGCAACTGAACAGAATCGGCTTGCCTCGATGGAGCGCCACTCCGCGAAAGACATGCGGACTGTGGCCGAACACGACATCGGCTCCCCGGTCGACAAACCGGTGGGCGGCTTCCACGTGGTCCGGCGGCGGTGTATATCCCCAGTTCGGACCCCAGTGGGCGGACACGACGACGAGGTCATGGTACGCCCGCACTTCTTCAATCGCATTCAACAGCTGGTTGAATCGCGGGTCGGTCGAGACCAGCGGCACGTAACAGACGCCCGGGGCGTCGGCATGGGCCTCCCACTCCGGCATGTTATCGGTAACGGCCAGAACGGCTACGCGAACGCCGGCGGCAGAGAATGTCGCGGGCCGCCAGACCGAGTCCGCAGACCTCCCCGCCCCTGCTGGCTGGATCTGGTGCCGCCCCAGCGTGGCGATGCAGTCCTCGAGGGCATCGCGCCCGAAATCGAGCGAGTGGTTGTTGGCCAAAGAGACAGCCGTCACGCCGGCCCCGGTGAGGACGGCAACGGTCCTGGAATCGGCACGAAATGTGAACGCCTTTTCAGGCCAGGGCTCGCCGCGGTCCGCAAGCACGCACTCCAGATTGAGGACCACCGCATCCGCGGCTCGCAGCACAGGCAGGGTATCTCCCCACGGATACAGGGGCGACGTGGCGGCCACCTGTCGGTTGACAAGCCGCCCCAGCATCACGTCGCCGAGCAGAATGAGCCTCAGCACCGGCCACCCGCCGTCGGGCAACGCTCCGCAGAGGTGAGTGACACCCCGACGATTGGCGTTCGCGCTGGCGCTCCCAGCGCTTTGATAGTCGCTCACGGATCAGAAGGCAGGCCTCTCAACACCCGTCTTCCGACCGCGATGAGCGCCTTCGGCCCGCCCTCGCCGGGCGCCCCCGCGCGACCCGGTCAGTCAGATCACGGGTACGGGGCGGCGCACCCGATCGACGACCGCGCAGGCGAACACCTCCTACGCGGGCGAACCCACGCCCGCAACGATTCCGGTCCGTGCCCGCACCAGTTGAGCGAAATCGGAGTACGTCATCGTGATCATCGTGTCGTGACGCCCCGCGTTGAACAGGATCACCGGATCGCGCGCCAGCGCGCTGTCGACGAGGATCGGCACGCCGTACAGGTTCCCGAGCGGAGGCATCGCTCCGACTTCGCAGTCGGGAAAGACGTGGGCAAACTCTCGTTCGTCTGCCAGGCGAACATCCCACGCCCTGATGGCTTCCCGAATCCACGCCAGGTTGACGTGCGTCGTTGCAGGGGCGACGACCATCACAAGCTTCCCATCCGCCACAACCATCACGACCTTGGCAACGAGCCGCCCCGGCACGTGCTCCACCTTGGCCAAGTCCTGCGCGGTGCATCGAGGCGGGTGATGACTCACCTCATAGGCCACCCCTGCCTTCTCGAAATACTCCTTCAAGCGCTGGAGGCATCCTGCCCCAGGCGAAGATCGCGCCAGTGTCGGACCGATCCCTGTCATTTCGCTCACCTCCCCGGTGCGTCACCCCGCGTCCGCGCTCACTCATTCCGCAGCCGCGTGCGACTGCCCTCAAGGTCCGTTTCCAACCTCACCGTACCATTGCAGGGCGGCCCCACACCATCGGGCATCGGGCCTATTCCTCGTCGAGACCGCCCCGCAGGACCCTCCACCCGCGACACGGACATGAAGTATTGCGCTCGCCCCATAGACGGCGCGAGGCGAGCAACTCGAGCGCGATCGCAGTCCCACCCAGCCGTCTGCGCCGGATCGGCGCATCGGTCCGACCCCGGTGCGCGCCACCGAGCGGCACCGATCCCACCCGTCACAACGGGACGGGGGGTACCCCATCCGGGGCGCCCTCTCCTCGAGGCTTACGCCGCAATCGTGTCCACCCGGCCTCGACACTCGTTCGGGTGGTGCCCCGGGAACCGCCGGTCGTTGCCAGGTGGTGCGCTACCGTCGGTCCAGCGCCTCGGGATTGACCAGGCTCGGCGGCCGCTTGCCGGTGACGCCGGCGAGGCAGTTCTCCGCCGCGAGTACGGCCATCTTGATGCGCGTGGCGATGCTCGCGCTCCCCAGGTGCGGCGGCAGCACAATGTTGTCCAGTCGGAGGAGCGGCTCGTTCGCCGACGGCGGCTCGCTTTCGAGCACGTCCAACCCCGCGGCCCAGATCGTCTTGTCGACGAGGGCGCGGTACAGGGCCTGCTGATCGATGATCGGTCCCCGCGAGATATTGACGATCACGGCGGTCGGCTTCATCAGCCCAAGCTCCCGTTCCCCGATCAGATGCCGCGTCTGCGGGGTCAGGCTGGTGGTGAGCACGACGAAGTCACTCCGGCGAAGCACGTCGTCAAACGGCAGGTATGTCGCCCCCAGTTCCCGCTCGAGCCCTTCGTTCCGCCTCGGATCATGGTACAGGAGCGTCATGTTAAACCCGCGGCTCCGGCGCGCCACCGCGGAACCGATCCGCCCGAGACCGATGATTCCGAGCGTAGCGCCGTGCACATCCTGACCGGTCAACCCCATGATCTCCCATGTCTTCCATCGACCCGACCGCGTGAACTTGTCGCCTTCAACGACCCGCCGGGCGGCCGCCATCAGGAGCGCCCACGCCATGTCCGCAGTCGTCTCCGTGAGCACCTCTGGCGTGTTCGTGACCAGGATGCCCCGCTTCGTCGCCGCGCCGACGTCGATGTTGTCGTAGCCAACGGCGACCTGCGCGATCACCCGGCACCGGCGGGCCCGCTCGATCGCCTCAGCGTCCATCTTCTCGGTGAGCAGGCAGATGACTCCATCCACGTCCGCGAGCTCGCTCAGGAGCGTCTCTCGCGGGACGGGCTGATCCTCCCGCTCCCACATCCGATACTCCACCTTGCCCTCCAAGAGCTTCATCGCCGGCCCCGGCAGGGGGCGCGTGATGTAGATCCGCGGCATCGCCATGAGCAGCCTCCTCTGCGTGCAACTCAGCGCGCAGGGGCGCGATACACCCCTGCCTATTCACTATAGGACGCTCGCAAATTCCGACGCCATCAGGTCCGAGCCCGATTCTGCCGCTCGGGGCGCTCGCGGCGGTGCGGCGGGCCGAGCGCACGACCAGGGACGGCGATCCGCACGGCGAAAGCTGACACCGACTGGTTGGGCTTCGCCGCAAAGGTTGGGTGCCGGGCCGCCGATGCGCGCGGCGGAGGATGGCATCCAGGAGGCCGGCGGGGGACGAGGGGGCGCGATGACATCCCGACGGACAGCCGGCACGCTCGCGGAGGTGGCGCGGTGACGCGAACCGGGCACGTGACCCGGATGGCGCTCCTGATCGCCCTCGCCGCGGCGGCGACCATGGCCGTGCGGATTCCCGTCCCGAAAACCGGCGGCTACATCAACATGGGCGACGCGGTGATCTACATCACGGCACTGCTGTTCGGCAGGACGTACGGAGCGGCCGTCGGTGGAATCGGCTCTGCCCTGGCCGACTTTCTCGGCGGGTACGCGGTGTTCGCTCCCTTCACGTTGATCATCAAGGGACTCGAGGGGTTCCTCGTCGGGGCCCTGGGGTCGTGGCGCGGCTCCGGGGACGCCGGGCGCCCGTACCTCGGTGCCGTCGTGCCGATCGTCGCGATCTGCGTCGGGGGAGCCGAAATGGTCGCGGGGTACTTCATCGCGGAAGCGTACCTGCTGCACCTGGGCGTGGGCGCCGCCGGGTCGGAGGTGCCGGGCAACATCGCTCAGGTGCTTGGCGGGCTCGTCCTCGCCCTCATCATTGCGCCGGCACTCCGGCGCATCGTCGCGGGGCGCTCCGAGCCCTGAACGCGGCGGATCGTCGTGCACGCACCCGGAACACGCCGATCGGGTGTATGCCGGATTGATCCGCGCGGCCGGCGGGCGTATTCAGATAGGTAGGGACGACGACGGTCAACATGCGGGTCGGATGAGGAAAGGACGGTCCTCACGGTGACGGGAGACGTACGTTCTGCGCAAGACGGCCCCGGTGCCGTCACGCCTGTCACCGACGGCGCCAGGGCTCCCGAGCCGGCCGTTCGCACCCGCGACCTCACACGACGCTTCGGCACGTTCACCGCCGTCGACGCGGTATCCATTGAGGTGCAGCACGGCGAAATCTTCGGGCTCATCGGGCCGAACGGGGCCGGAAAGAGCACCATGATCAAGATGCTGACGACGCTGCTGCCCCCCACCTCGGGCCATGCCTGGGTCGCCGGATTCGACGTGGCCGCTCAACCGTCTCTCGTGCGCCGCCGGATCGGCTACGTGCCGCAGCTGCTCTCGGCCGACGGCACGCTGACCGGGTACGAGAATCTTCTTCTCTCCGCTCAGCTCTACGACATCCCCCACCACCGCCTGGCCGAGCGCATCCGAGAAGCCCTCGCGATGGTCGGGCTGGAGGACGCCGCGAACGACCAGGTGAACCGCTATTCGGGGGGCATGGTGCGAAGCCTCGAAATCGCGCAAGCCACCTTGCATCGCCCGACGGTGCTCTTCGCGGACGAACCGACCGTGGGGCTCGATCCCGTCGCCCACATGGCGGTCTGGGAGCACCTCCATGAGCTCCGACAACGCCTCGGAATGACGCTGCTCGTCACCACGCACAACATGGAAGAAGCCGACCAGCACTGCGACCGGGTGGCGGTCATGCATCACGGCCAGGTCGTAACCGTCGGCTCCCCCGCCGCCCTGAAGGCCCGGGTGGGTCTCGCCGCGAGCCTGAACGACGTGTTCATTCACTTCACCGGCGCCAAGCTCGAAGAAGGGGGGAACTTCCGTGACGTTCTACGTGCCCGCCGCACCGCCCGACGCCTTTCCTGAACCTCCGGCGGCCCTCACGTTTCTCCGCCACGTGTCCGCGGTGGCCGGGGCTGAGATCCGGAAGCTCCGTCACGACCCGCTCGAACTGCTGAGTCGGGCCATTCAGCCGACGCTGTGGCTGGTGGTGTTCGGCCAGGTCATGGCCCGGCTGCGAGGCGTCCCCACCGGGCGCCTCACCTATCTGGACTTCATGGCCCCCGGCATCCTGGCGCAGAGCGTGTTGTTCATCGCAATCTTCTACGGCATCGCCACCATCTGGGAACGCGATCTCGGCATTCTCCACAAGCTGCTCGTCAGCCCCGCGACCCGGACCGCGCTGGTTCTGGGCAAGGCGCTGTCGGCGGGCGTCCGCGCCCTCTCGCAGGCTGTCATCGTCTACGTCCTCGCCGTGCTGATGCGCATCGACGTGAACTTCCACCCCATGAACGTGATCGGCGTGCTCGTGCTGATCATCATGGGGTCCGCGCTCTTCTCCATGTTCTCGGTCGTCATGGCCTGCCTCGTCAAGACGCGCGAACGGTTCATGGGCATCGGGCAGATCCTGACGATGCCGCTGTTCTTCGCCAGCAACGCGATCTATCCGATCAGCCTGATGCCGGGCTGGCTGCGCACGCTCTCTGCGATCAACCCGCTCACGTACCAGGTGGACGCCCTCCGGGCGCTCATGGTCACGGGCGGCGTCAGCACCCTCGGCCTCGGGGTCGACTTCAGCGTGCTGCTGCTGGGCGTCGCCGTCTTCGTCGGGCTCGCCGCACGGTTGTATCCGAGCATGGTGACGTGAACCGCGCGGGAACCGCGCGCCATGAGACCGTACAGAGGAGGAAGCCGACATGGTTGTGAAGGATTGGATGAGCAGCCCGGTCGTCACCGCCGCCCCGACGGCGAGCGTCTCCGCGGCGTTGAAGCTCATGTTTCAGCGAAAGGTCCACCGTCTCCCGGTCGTCGACGACCACGACAAGCTGGTCGGCATCGTGACGCGGGGCGCCCTCCTCGAACTGGACACCCCGTCGACCACCACCGCCATCGGCGCCGTGATGACCCCCACGCCGTTCACGACGCACCCGCTCACGCCGGTCGAGCACGCGGCCACGCGCATGCGAGATCTGCGGGTCGGGGCGCTGCCGGTGCTGGAGGACGGCCGGCTCGTCGGGATCATCACCGAGAGCGACATCTTTGACGCGTTTCTCGAGCTGCTGGGGGTCGGGCGCGGGTCGACGGTCACGATCGCCCTGGGGAACCTCGCCGCGGACCTCACGCGCGCGCTCGACACGATCGCCGCAGCCGGGGTGCCGCTGAACGGCGTGACGTCGCTCGCCCACCGCGGGAGCACGTTTGCGTTGTTCTCGGTGGACGAGAAGAATCGCCGCGCGCTGGTGCAAGCGCTGGCCAAGGTCGGCTTGAACCCGGCGGAGACGCACGTTCCGGGATAAGTGCATCGATCCGGGGACATGCGGTGCGCGGCCCGCCGGAAGGACCCCGGCGGGCCGCGCGATCATCTCCCGCACATCGCGGGGTTAGGCGGCTGGCACCTGTGGCACCTGCACGACCGGCGCCGCCTTTGTGGGTTTCACGCGGAGCCGCCAGGCGGCCAAGAGCGCGAGGATCAGCACGACCGCAAGCCCCGCGAAGCCGAACCGGCCGGCCGTCACGAGCACCCACGTCATCGGGCTAGACCCGTCCATCAGAGAGGAGATGCTCGTGGTCCCGGCGGGGAACTTGAACCCCGCCTGCTGGGCCGCGACGGTGAGCACCGGCGAGATCCACGTCGAGATGTAGAGCCCGACGCGCTCAGGATCGCGGCCAGCGCGCCGGGCTGCTGGAAACTGGCCACGAGATCCTGCAGGACGCCCACCATCGCCTCGGCCTGGTGAACGGCGAGCATAAACACGATCCGCACCGGCACCGTGTTCCCGGGGTTCCCCATTTCGCCGAAGGCGACGGGGGGCGGACCGCGCGGCGATTGCAATCGCCGGCTCCCGCACGTGCTCGACGTCGGCGTGCGGAATGGCCACCCCGATGTCGCCGACGGCCAGCCCCGTCGGGAAGGTGCGCTCCCGCGCGACCACCGCATCCTCGTACGTCGGGTGGACGCGCCCGGCGACGCGCAGGTCCTCCGCTAGACGACGGAGCACGTCCTCCCAGGTCGCCGCGGGGAGCGTGAGCCGGATTAAATCGTCGGCGAGCAGCGTGCCGAGTTGCATCGTGCGCATCTCCCCTGCGGTCGGGCGAACTCCCCTTCTCAATTACGCCGTCAATACCTGCCGGACCGCAGCCACGATGTCCTCCTGTTGCGGCACGGCCGCCCGCTCGAGCTCGCGATTGTACGGGATCGGACACTCTTGGCCGCCGAGACGGACGATCGGCGCCTGGAGACTGTACAGCGCCTCGCTCTCGGCGATTCGCGCCGCGATTTCCGCCCCGATCCCTAGCGTCTTTACCGCCTCGTAGACGATCACCACGCGACCCGTCTTGCGAACCGACGCGAGAATCGTGTCGGTGTCCAGCGGACGCAGCGTTCGAGGGTCGATGACCTCGACGCCGACGCCGTCCTGCGCCAGCGCGTCGGCCGCCGCCAGCGCGCGTGTGACCATGCCGGAGGTGGCCACGATCGTCGCGTCGGCGCCCTGCCGCTTCACGTCCGCCAGGCCGAGCGGGATTGCGGCGGCTTCCTCCGGAACGGGACCGCGAGTCCGGTACAGCAGCTTGTGCTCGAAGAAGATCACCGGGTTGTCGTCGCGGATGCTGCTGATCAACAACCCCTTGGCGTCCGCCGGCGTGGACGGCGCCACGACCTTCAGCCCCGGCACGTGCGCGAACCACGCTTCCAGGCTCTCGGAGTGCTGTGCGGCGGCGCCGGTCCCGGATCCGCCCGGCGTCCGCACCACCATCGGCACACGGGCCTTACCTCCGAACATGTACCGAATCTTGGCGGCCTGCAGCACCAACTGCTCCATCGCCAGCGTGATGAAGTCCGAAAACTGGATCTCGAGCACGGGTCGAAGCCCGGTCACGGCCGCGCCGATGGCACACCCCGTGATCGCCGCCTCGGAGATCGGCGTGTCCCGGATCCGCTCTGGACCGAACTCGGCGAGCAGCCCGTCGGTCACGCCGAACGCGCCCCCGTACACCCCGATGTCCTCGCCGAGCATGAACACGCGTTCGTCGGACCGCATCTCCTGACGCAGCGCTTCGCGCACCGCCTCCGCGTACGACAGTTCCCTCGTCATGCGTACACCCCGTCCAACAGCGTAGCCGGGTCCGGCTCCGGGCTGGACTCGGCGAACCGCACGGCGTCATCGATCGCCTCCCGCGCCCGTCCCGCGAAAGGTTCCGCAGCCGCCGCCGACAACACCCTCTCCGCAATCAGGCGCTGTTGAAACAGCACAATCGGGTCGCGCGTACGCCAGTCCTCGACCTCCTCGCGCGTCCGGTACCGCTGCGCATCGCTCTTGCTGTGCCCGCGATACCGGTACGTCAGGCACTCCAGCAGCGTGGGGCCCGCGCCTCGGCGGGCACGCTCCACCGCCCGCGTCGCCGCATCGTAGACAGCCAGCACGTCCATCCCGTTCACCTGCTCCCCCGGCAGGCCGTAGGCGGCCGCGCGGTCCGCAATGCGTTCGATCTTCATCGACGTGTGCACGGGCATCGACATCGCATACTGGTTGTTCTCGCACACGTAGACGACCGGGAGCGTCCACACGGACGCCAGGTTCAGCGACTCGTGGAACGCCCCCTCGTTGGCGGCCCCGTCGCCGAAAAAGACGACGCACACCTGCGTCCCGCGGCGTATGTGAATGGACAACCCGACCCCCGCCGCAAGCGGGAGGCCTCCCGCGACGATGCCGTTGGCGCCCAGGATGCCTTCGTCCACGTCGGCGATGTGCATGCTGCCGCCGCGCCCGCGGCAATAGCCGGTCTCCTTCCCCAAGAACTCGGCCATCATCCGGCGCACGTCGGCGCCCCGCGCGATGCAGTGTCCGTGTCCCCGGTGCGTGCTGAGGAGGTAGTCGCCCGGGAGCAACGCCGCGCACACACCCGTCGCGACCGCTTCCTGCCCCGCGCTGAGATGCATCGTGCCGTGCACGCGGCCGTGCGCAAAGAGGTCGTCCGCCCGCTCCTCGAACGCACGGATCAGGTACATCGTCTGGAGCATCTTTACCGCGCTATCCGTCGAAAGCCCCTGCAGCGCCACCAGCGTTCCTCCTCATCGCCGCCCGGCCGACGAGCCGCATCTCTGCCGCTCCGGCTCCGTCACGGCCCCACTCGTCCCGACCCGCGGTGTGTCGCCCAGCCTGGTTGCCGCCGCCCGCGTGCTACTCCGATGGCGGGTGTTCGAGACGGCTGCACAGATCGTCGAGGAACCGCGCGCCGTCGGCGCCGTCGGCAATACGGTGGTCCACCGCAACCGTCAGCTCGCACACCGGTCGCACGGCCACGACGCCGTCCACGACCCACGGCCGCAGGCGGACGGCTCCCACGGCGAGGATCGCGGATTGCGGCGGGTTAATCAGCGCCGTGAACGTGTCGACGCCAAGCATCCCGAGATTGCTCACGGTGAAGACGGCGTCGTGGATCTCGGTCATCCCGAGCTCGCCGGCCCGCGCCCTGGTCGCCAGCGCCTCGATCTCGCGGTGGATCACCGCGGGATCCTTGTGTGACGCGTCGCGGATCACCGGTACGATCAGCCCGTCGGACGTGTCCACCGCGATGCCGATGTCGATCGCATCGTGGACCGCTACCGTCTCCCCGTCGAACGACGCGCGCATGCGCGGGTGCCCTCCCAGCACGCGGGCCGCCGCCCACACGATCACGGCCGTATAGGAGGTCGCGCCCCGTGCCGCGGCCGCCGCGGACATGTCGACGGCGCGCGTCAGGTACACGTGCGGAATCTCCCTGGCGCTCCGCAGCATGCGCTGCGCAATGGTCCGCCGACGCGCCGACAGACCGACACCCGACGGGCGCGCCCGCGCGGCGAGCGCCGCGCGAACGTCGGCCTCCGTCACGCGCCCGGCGGGGCCGGTCCCCGTGATGGCCGACAGGTCGAGGCCCGCGTCGCGGGCGAGGCGACGCGCGACCGGCGTCGCCTCGCCCGGGCGTCCGCCCGGGGACGTCCCCGTGGGGCCGGCCGCGACCGCACGAGGCGAACTCGCCGGTCCCGCCTCCCCGGGCCGCGGCGGCGCGGCTGGCGGTGCTTCTGGCGGAGACTCGCCGTCGCCCAAGATGTACGCGATGACGGTCGTGGTCGCGACAGTGTCGCCAGGGGCGGCACGGATCCCTCCGAGCCGCCCCGACGCCGGCGCCTCGAGTTCCATGTTGACCTTTTCCGTCATGACCTCGGCGATCGGTTCACCCTGCGCCACCGCCGCGCCCTCTTCCTTCAGCCAGCGGAGGATCGTCCCTTCCTCCATCGTCATCGAGAACTTCGGCAGGATCACCGGAGTTGCCATCGCCGGACCACTCCTTTGGGTGCCGTAGGGCACGGTTGCGCGAACAGCCACCGGGCCGCCGTTCCCGGCGACCCGGCTCGAGCACATCGAGGGCACACACGCCTACCCACGCCGCCTGAGTCTGACGAGGTGCCAGCTGCCTATGGACTAGCCATCCGTGCCGAGTCGCGACGCCGTGGCGCGTGTCCCTCTTCGACGCGGCTGCCCGCGGCGCCGCGCGCGTTTAGTCAGCGACGCGGCACGTGATGCGGTCGTCGATTTGGACCACGCCATCGATCGCCTCGACCACACGCCGCGCCAGCTCTCGCTCGCATCGCGACTCCACCACACCCTCGAGGGACACGACGCCGTTCCGCACCCAGAACCGGAGGTGACTAAGATCGATCCGGACCCCGTCGCGGAGCACCTGCCGCACGGCGGTCGCCACCGCCTCGTCGGGCCGCACGAGACCCCGAAGCACGTCCGCGCGGGATACGATCCCGACGAGCCGCCCGTTCCGCACGACGGGGATCCGCTTGATGCGCTTGCGCAGCATCAGCTCCGCGATCTCACGGACGGAGGCATCGTCCCCAACGGTGATGACCGGTGTGGTCATCAGATCGCCCACGGTGACCCCGTGGGATTTCTCGATCCGGGCCGGCCGCTCCGCAGTCGCTTCGCCAAATGCGGTCCGCGGCGTCGCGTCCGCCGTCTCCTTGTGCAGCAGGTCGCCCTCGGTCACGATCCCGAGGATCTCTCCGTGCTCGGAGACCACGGGAATCCCGCTGATCCGACGGGTCAGCATCAAATTCGCCACCTCGCGGACGTCGGCGGTAGGTCCCACGACCTCGACCGGGGACGTCATCACGTCTACCGCGGTCAAGTTACGCTGTGCGTCCTTCGTGGTCGACATCATCGGTGTCCTCCCCCCGGGTGCGCGACGCCCGGCGTCCGCCGTCGCCTATCCGTGCGGTACCCGACCGTCTTCCGCCTCCCGGGCCTGCTGGGCCGCGGCCACCACCCGGCGTGCCGCGCAGATCCGGTCCCGCGCGACCCGCTCCAGTTCGTCTCGGCCGAGCCGCAGCCTCGCCACACCTGTCTCGATCGCCTTGGTGCCAACCGCGGCTGCCACCCGCGGGTACACTTCCCACGCCGTCATGGGAGGGATCACCGCGGTCTCGCTCACGCCCATCTCGACGGCGCAGCGAGCGATCTCCTTGGCAGCTTCGATGCACATCTCGTCGGTGATCGTCCGCGCGCGTACGTCGAGGACGCCGCGGAAGATCGCCGGGAATCCGAGCGAGTTGTTGACCTGGTTCGGGAAATCCGAGCGCCCGGTGCCCACCACGCGGGCTCCCGCGGCGTGCGCGTCCCACGGCCAGATCTCAGGCTCGGGGTTCGCGCAGGCGAATACGATGGCGGAATCGTTCATCGTACGAATCCACTCCGGCCGGATGCTCCCGGGACAGCTCGCCGCGAGTGCCAGAACCACGTCCGCACGCCGCATCGCCTCCGGGATACCGCCCTGCCGGTCCTCGGCGTTCGTCGCGCGGCACATCATCCACTTGTCCGGATACGCCCCGATCAGATCCGTCCGGCCACGGTGGAGCAACCCCTTCGTATCACACATGTAGATGCGTCCCGCATCCGCCCCGGCCGCGATCAACAGCCGCGTGGTCGCGATACCCGCCGCCCCCGCTCCGACCACGGCGATGACGACCTCGTCGAGACGTTTGTCCACAACCCCAAGCGCGCCCAATAAGGCCGCGAGCGTCACGGTGGCCGTCCCCTGCTGATCGTCGTGGAACACGGGGATGTCCAGTTCGTGGCGCAACCGGCTCAACACGTGAAAACAATCGGGCTGCCGGATATCCTCCAGGTTGATGCCGCCGAAGCTGGGCGCGATCAGGTGCGCCGCCCGGATCACGTCCTCCGCGTCGTGCGTCTCGATGCACAGGGGAATGGCGTCCACCCCGCCCAGGTACTTGAACAGGAGCGCCTTGCCTTCCATCACCGGCATCGCCGCCGCAGGGCCGATGTCACCCAGCCCGAGCACGCGCGACCCGTTCGTCAGGATCGCGACGCTGTTGCCGCGGTTGGTGAGGCTGAAGGACAACGCGGGATCGTCGCGGATGGCGAGGCACGGTTGAGCGACGCCGGGCGTGTACCAGATGCTGAACGCGTCCTGGCCGATGATCGGCACCTTGGGGACCATTTCGATCTTCCCGTGGTACGCCAGGTGGAGATCGAGCGCTTGTTTGTCATACCGTCGAGTCTGCACGGCGGAATCAGGTTGATTGCCCATTGCCGACAACACCCCTCTTTGAGATCACTTGGCGCGGAACCAACCGGCCGCACCCGCCGGCGGATCGTGGCTAGGCCGCGCGCCCCGCGTCGAGCGCGTCCTTCCATTCCTGCAGCGCGACACGCTTCGCCCAGCGCGCGAGATCGACCGCGCGGTCGAGCGCGGTGAGAGCGTCCTGGACCTGGCTCGTGAGCATCCCGGGCCCCTCAAGTCTCGCCCTGGCGCGGCGCAGGTCCCCGGCGGCGCTGAGGAGCCGTTGCTCGATCGTCACGTACGTCAGGAACTCCTCGTCCACGCGCATCACGGCCCTCACCTCCTCCCGGTCCAGCCTACCAGGCCATAGCGCCTCGACCCATCGGGCGCCGGACCGATTCGGGCGCTGGGCTGGACGGATCGCCCCTCCCGGCCCGGCGCACGCCACGTGAACGAGGGGGGGCGCTCGCCGGCCGTGAAGTAAGGGCGAAGACGCGGGTCCTGGACCCCGGGAGGCCGACGCATGGATGCGACCGATCTGTGCTTTACGCCCGCTCTTGAGCTGAAACGCTTGATCGCCGACCGGCGGGTGTCGCCGGTCGAACTCGTCGACGCGCTTCTCGCCCGCATCGAACGTCTGAACCCTACCCTCAACGCCTATCTGACGGTGACGGCGGATCGCGCTCGCGCCCAGGCGCGCGAGGCGGAGGCACGCGCTCGAACCGACACGCTGCGAGGTCCGCTGGACGGCATCCCCTACGCCCTCAAGGATCTCGAGCCCACCGCGGGGATCCGCACGACGTACGGCTCGAAGTTCTTCGAGCACCACGTGCCCGACGAGGACGGCGTCATCGCGGAGCGTCTCAGGAAAGCGGACGGCATCCTGCTCGGCAAGACGAACACGCCCCACTTCGGCCATAAGGACATGACCGACAATCTGATCGGTCCCCCGTGTCGGAATCCCTGGAAGCTGGACCGGACGCCAGGAGGATCCTCCGGAGGCGCGGGCGCCGCGGTGGCGGCGGGGCTGATTCCGATCGCGCACGGCTCGGACGGGGCGGGGTCGATCCGGATCCCGGCGGCGTTGTGTGGTATCTACGGGCTCAAGCCCTCGTTCGGACGCGTGCCCTACCATCCGAACGCGGACTACTGGTCCGCCCGGTCCCACAACGGCCCGATGACTCGTACGGTTCGGGACGCGGCGCTGGCGTTGGCCGTCATGGCGGGTCCCGATGCGCGCGACCCGTTGACGATCGACGCGCCCCCGGAAGACTACCTCGCCGCGTGCGACGGCGATCTCACCGGACTGCGCGTGGCCTGGAGCGGCGACCTGGGGTTCGGCGCCGTGGATCCGGATGTGCGCCGCATCGCCGAAGCGGCGGCGCGGCGGTTCGCCACCGCAGGGGCTACGGTCGAGGCCCCCGCGGTGGACTGGCCCAACCCCCGCGATTTTCACAAGATCATCTGGGAGGTCGGGGTCGCCGCGCGGAACATCGATCGCGCGGTCGAGCGCCCGGATTGGATCGAGCCGAGCCTGGCGCAGATGCTGCTCAACGCCGGACAGTTGAGCGCGATCGAGTATCAACAAGCGCTGCTGGCGCGCACCGAGTTTCAGAACGCGGTCCGACGCTTCTTCGAGACGTACGACCTGCTGCTGACGCCGCAGATGCCGGTCGGCGCGTGGTCCGCGGAGCCGGGTGCCGTCCAGGGACCTCGTGAGATCGACGGCCGGCCGACCCCCACCATCTTCGACCGGCTCCCGTTCACCTACCCGTTCAACCTGACCGGCCAGCCGGCCGCAACGGTACCGTGCGGCTTCACGTCAGAGGGACTGCCGGTGGGCCTGCAGATCGTCGGGCGGTGGCACGCGGACGCGCTGGTGCTCCGGGCGTCGGCCGCGTTCGAGGCGATCCAACCGTGGGCGCAACACCGGCCGCCGGTGGGCTGAGGCGCCGTGGATCTGATCATCCGGCACGGCACGGTCGTTGATGGCACCGGCGCCCCGAGCGTACGCGCCGACGTCGGCATCGCAGGGGGCGAGATCGTCGCGATCGGCGACCTGCGGCACCGACGCGGGGCCGCCGAGTGGGATGCGCGGGACCGCGTCGTCGCGCCCGGCTTTATCGACATGCACACGCACTGCGACTTCACGATCTTCGAACGGCCGCAGGCAGACAGCTATCTTCTCCAGGGCGTGACGTGCATCGTCGTGGGCAACTGCGGGTTCTCTCCCGCCCCGCTGGAACCCCGCCGACTCGACGAGGTGCGGCAGTTCGCCGGGTTATTCGACGCCGATCTCCCGTGGTCGTGGCGCACGTTCGACGAGTACCTCTCGGCCGTCGAACGGGAGCGGCCGGGCGTGAACGTCGTCTCGCTGGTCGGACTCGGGGCCGTGCGCATCGCCGCGATCGGCTTCGAGCAGCGCCCGGCGGCCGCGGCCGAGATCGCCGAGATGGCGCGGTTGGTCGAGGACGCGATGCGGGCCGGCGCGCGCGGGGTCAGCACCGGGTTGATCTACCCACCGGGCTCCTTCGCGGACACCGAGGAGGTCGTCGCGGTCGCGTCCGCCGCGCGGGCGGCGGGCGGCTTCTACTCGTCCCACATCCGGGGCGAAGGCCACACGCTGCTCCCAGCGATCCGCGAGGCGCTCGAGATCGGCCGACGCGCCGGGCTCCCGGTTCACGTGTCGCATCTCAAGGCCGCCGGGCGGCGCAACTGGGGTAAGGTCGCCGACGCGCTGCGCCTCCTCGACGAGGCCCGGGCGACGCAGGACGTCACCTTCGACCAGTACCCGTACACCATGGGAAGCACGTTGCTGGCCGCCGGCATGCCGCAGTGGGCGCACGACGGCGGGATGCGCGCGCTGCTGCGCCGCCTCCGCGACGGTGTCGCGCGGCAGCGGATCGGCGCCGAGATCGACGCGGGCCTCCCCGGATGGCACAATCTCATCGGCGAGGCCGGCTGGGATCGGGTCTTCATCTCCAACAACCCGGCCCATCCGGAATTCAACGGCCGGACGCTCGCAGAGATCGGGCGACTGTGGGGCCGGACTCCCTGCGACGCCGCCTTCGATCTCTTAGTCGACAGCGACGGCGCGGTCGGCATGGTGGTCGGGATGATGTCCGAGGACGACGTCCGCACCGTGATGCGGCACCCGCTGATGCAGGTCGGGTCCGACGGTTGGGTCATGGGGCCGCACGGCCGTGCGGCGACCGCCCGGCCACATCCCAGGAGTTACGGCACGTTTCCGCGGGTGCTGGGCCCCTACGTACGTGACGAGGGCATCCTGACGCTCGAAGAGGCGGTGGCCCGCATGACCAGCCGGCCCGCTCGACGGCTGGGGCTGCGGCGCCGTGGGATCGTGCGGGTCGGGATGATCGCGGATCTCGTGGTGTTCGACCCGGTCCGGGTACGCGACACGGCCACGTACGCCGACCCGCACCGGTTTCCCGACGGCATCACGGCGGTCCTGGTGGGCGGGCGGGTCGCCGCGCGCGACGGGGCGCTCACCCCCGCTCGAACCGGCCACGTCCTCCGCGGCGGCCGGGCGGCCTGAGAACGGCCCGGCCGTGGACGCCGGACCCGGCGGATGTTACTCCGGCGTCTGCGCAGATACCGCGTCGGTGACCACGATCACGTGCACGTCTCCCGGCCCGTGGACGCCGGTGATGTGCTGCAGCCCGATGTCGGCGGTTCCGCTCGCTCCCGAGATGCAGCTCACCGCGTGCTCGAGCGGGCCCGCGCCGAGGACCGCGAAGAGATCGTCCAGCGCCGACAGCACGGCCGCCGCGCGCAGCACCGCGACGTGCACGGGCGGCACGAGCGAGAGCGCGCGCGGCTGCTCGGGCCGCGCGACCTCGACCAGCGTCGCGGTCTCCGCCACCGCGTATGTCGGCACCGTCACCCCCGCGTCGACCTGCGGTAGCGACCCGTGCACCACCTCAGGGGAGCGCGGAACTTCCACGAGGGTGATCCCCGCGGCTTGAATGGCCGGCGCGATCCCGAGGCGATCCAGCCATGGATCGGCCGAGACCACGACGCGCCGGGCCTGCGCGAATTGAAGCACGTCCACGACCGCGTGGGCGGTGTCGGCGGACGGCACCTCCCGCCACGTCGCGTGGGGACGGCGCCACCGGGCCGCCATCTCGGCCAGCACGGTGGCGCGGTCGCGAGTCGGGGACGGCGCGAGGAAACGAGGCAACCCCCCCGGGGCCCGGGCCCCGGTCGCCGCGCGCACGCGCGCCAGGAACGCACTACGCTCCATCGCCGTCTCGGCGATGCGCCGCCGAGCCCTCCCGGAACGAGTGCGAGGGCGGGGCCGGAAAATCGCGATGACGGGTCCAACCGCCGAGCGGCCCCGGCAGCGACCGAATCCGATCCCCGCGCACGAACCGACGCAGCATGGCCCGCAGCCCCCGCCCGGCCCACGCCCAGCGTCTCGCCGACGTCGCGGCCCAGGCGAACGCACGCATCCCGAACCGCTCGAACTCCGTGACGGCCTCGCCCGCCGCAGCCGCGCGCCGGCGCATGACCAGGAGCAACCGCGGGAGGTCGATCTTGACCGGACACACCTCCGCGCAGTACCCGCACAGCGAGCTCGCAAACGGCAGCGTGCCCGCCTGCGCGAGCCCTCGATACAGCGGGGTCAGCACGGCACCGATGGGCCCCGAGTAGATCGAGCCGTAGGCGTGCCCGCCCGCGCGCTCGTAGACTGGACAGACATTGAGGCAGGCGCCGCAGCGCAGACATTGCAGCGACTCGCGGACCTCCGTATCGGCCAGGATGCGGCTCCGACCGTTGTCGAGCACGATGACGTGCAGTTCCTCGGGGCCGTCGGCCTCGCCCTGCCGCCGCGGACCGGTGATGAGCGAGACGTACTCCGCCATCCGGCCGCCGGTGGCGCTGATCGGGAGCACGCGCAGCATAACCGCGAGCGCGGCGAGGTCCGGGACGAGTTTTTCCATCCCCATGAGCGCCACGTGCACGCGCGGCAGCGTCGTCACCATCCGCGCGTTGCCCTCGTTCTCGAACACGACCAGGGTGCCGGTGTCGGCGACGCCAAAGTTGACACCGGTCAGGCCCATCTCCGCACGCAGAAACCGCTCGCGCAGGTACGCGCGCGCGGCCCGCGTCAGTGCCTCCGGCTCGTCCGTGCGCGGCGCCCCGATCTTGTCGGCGAACAGCATGCCGACGTCGTGCGCGCTCTTGTGGATCGCGGGGGCGATAAAGTGGATCGGCGCCTCGCCCGCCAGTTGCACGATGAACTCGCCCAGGTCAGTTTCCGTGACCTCCAGCCCCGCGCGCTCGAGCGCGGGGTTCAGTTCGATCTCGTCCGTCGTCGACGACTTGCTCTTGACGATCCGCCGGACCCCGTGCTGGCGGGCGAGGTCGCCGATGATGCGGCGGGCGTCGGCGGCGTCGGCGGCCCAGTGGACCTGCCCTCCCGCGGCGCGCACGTGCCGGTCGAAGCGGTCCAGGTAGTGATCGAGGTGCGCCAGCGTGTGCGCCTTAATCGCGCGCGCCTGCTCGCGCCACGTCTCCCACTCGGGGAAACCCTCGAGCACCCGCGCACGGTTCCCGCGGAAGGTGTGCATCGATCGCGACAGGTTCGCCTGGAGCAGCGGATCGGCGAGCGCCCGGCGCGCGTTCTCGATGAACTCAATCGGCGCCCCCGGTTCGTGGTCGGCCGTCATCCGGACACCGCCTCGCCGGCGAGAATCTCCGCCAGATGCAGCGCGCGCACGCCGGCGCCGCCGCGCGACAACCCGCCGCCGACGTGCATCAGGCACGATGCATCGGTGCCCGTGACGACCGAAGCGCCGGTGCCGCGAATCGCGTCGATCTTAGAGCGGAGCATCGCGCCCGACACGGGGGCCATCTTCACCGCAAACGCCCCGCCGAAACCGCAGCACTCGTCGACGCCCGGAAGCGGCACGTATTCCAGACCCCGCACCGCCCGGAGCAGCCGCAGCGGCTGCTCGTATAGGCCGAGTTCGCGATACCCGTGACAAGAAGCGAGGTACGTGACCCGCCCGTGGAACGTCGCGCCGACGTCGTCGACACCGAGCCGCTTCGTGAGGAACTCCGACAACTCGTAGGTTCGGTCACCTACGGCCGCCGCCAGTGCCAGCGACGCCGGGTCTCCCTCGAAGAGCACCGGGTAGAAGTGCCGGACCATGCCGGCGCAGGACCCCGACGGGGTCACGATGGCGTCGACGTCCGCAAACGTCCGGAGGTGATGCGCCGCGACGCGGCGCGCCTCATCCCAGAAGCCGTCGTTGAACGGCAGTTGCCCGCAGCATGTCTGCCCGGCGGGCACGAGGACCCGTACGCCGAGCCGCTCGAGCACACGCGTCGTCGCACCGGCAACGCTGGGAAACAGGTGGTCAACCAGACAGGTGATGAAAAGCGACGCGCGTGTCATGGTGGGTGGCTGGGACTTTCTCTCCGGGCCGGCGGGGCCCCTGCCCCAGGAAAGGGCGAATAACCTATGCAGCGCGCCACAGAGTCACAGCCCGCGCCAGTGTCAGGAAGTCACAGGGAGCGCCGCGGGCATCCCAGAGGCGAACGAGGTTTCGCCCACGGCTCCGCGGGGTAAAAGGCCGGGCGGTAGGAAATTGGACGCGCTGCTTGGAAATCGTGAGAGGAGGTGGACACCATGCTGATCCCGCTAATGATCCTCGCGGGACTGTTTCTGTGGGCGACCGGACACTTGATCCTGAGGTAATCTGACACCCCCACGCTCCCATCGAACCGACACGCTAATACCCCGAGGGCTGCAGTTCACCCGCTTTGGCACGCCAGCGCATCTCCGCGATCTGCTGCTCCGTGACGTAGACAGGCGTACTGTCCGCGCCGTGCGCCGATCTTCCCGGGGGATGCCGGGATTCCGTTCTCGCCTACGACGACCCGGAGGTTCCGAAGGGTCGCGCGGTGCGGGCGCACCGGCACGCGGGGGTGGCTAGGGCCGGCGGCCGCGCGGGATGCGGGCGCCGAGCGCCTGGGCGATCCGCCGCGCCGCGTCCCGTTCCGCGATGCGCTCCCGTTTGTCGTACTCGTGGCGGCCGCGCGCCAGTCCAAGCTCCACCTTCGCCACCCCGTTCCGGAAGTAGAGTCGAAGCGGAACCAGCGTATAGCCCTTCTGCTCCGCGCGCTGGCCCAACCGGACGATCTCGTTGCGGTGCAGCAGCAGCTTGCGCGTCCGGAGCGGATCGTGGTTGTGGATGTTTCCCTGTGCGTAGGGGCTGATGTGCAGGTGATGCAGCCAGACCTCGCCGTTCTGCACGCGGGCGTACGCGTCTTGCAGGTTCGCACGGCCCGCGCGCAGTGACTTCACCTCGGTGCCGGTCAGCGCGATGCCGGCCTCGTGGGTCTCTTCGATCCAGTACTCATGGCGCGCGCGCCGATTCGTGACCACGACGCGGCTCTCGTCATCGACCTTTCCGCCCGCCGGCATGGGGTCACCCCGCCCGCACGAACGTCCCACGCGCGTCCGCCAGACGTGTACCGTCCGGCAGCGTGAGGTGTGCCTCCGCGGAGAACACCCGTCCGCGATCCCGGACGACGGTCGCCGTGACGACGAGCCGCTGACCGATCGGCGCCTCGCGCCGGTACCGCACCTCGAGCCGCGCCGTCAGCGCCTCTCGCCCTTGCAGGTGCACGAGGTTCGCCATCGCGTCGTCCAGCGCCGCTGCGACGATCCCGCCGTGAACCACGCCCTCGTATCCCTGGTATTCCGGCCCGGGCGTGAACTCCGCGCGGATCCCCTGTGCTTCCGCGGCAAACCGCAACCGCAGCCCGATCGGGTTGTGCTGGCCGCAGGCGAAACACCCCCCCGCGTCACGCACCGGTCTGTTCCTCGGCGCTTTCGAGCTCGGCATACAGGGTCTCGAGCGCAGCGCTGACCTCCTCATAACGCCGCACCGTCAATCGCGCGCGATCGGCGTCGCGGTAGAGCTCGGGGTCGCCCATGAGGCGGCTGAGATCGGCCTGCTCACGCTCGAGCCCACCGATCCTGGCCACGAGCTCGTCGGCGCTCGGACCGGCCACGCGCCGCGCGACGGCAGCCGGGCGCGATCGGGTCTCACGACGCTCCCCGCCAGCGCTCGCGGAGACCTCCGCCTTTGCGGCGGGTGCGGGGTCGCCATCCCCGCGTGCCCGCGACGGGGCCGCGGCGGTCGCAGGCGCCGACCCCCGGGCAGCCAGCGCCCCTCGATAGGCGTGGTATGGCCCCGCGGCCGCGGTCAACTCGCCGTTCCCAAGTACCAGCAGCCGTTCGGCGATGTGGTCGAGCAGGTACCGATCGTGCGACACGATCAGAACCGCGCCCGGAAACGCCCGCAGGGCGCCCTCCAACGCCTCAAGCGACGGGAGATCCAGGTGGGTCGTCGGCTCGTCCAGCAGCAAGAGGTCCGGACGGTCCAGCACGAGCTTGGCGAGGGCGACGCGGCGCCGCTCGCCGCCGCTCAACTGCCCCACGCGCTTGTACGCGGTCTCCCCCGAGAACAAGAACCGTCCCAGCAGCGTGCGCACCTGCTCCGGGGACATCCGCCGCTCGCCCAGCACCTCGTCGAGCACCGTCCGTTCGAGGTCCAGGGTCTCTTCGGCGTGCTGCGCGAAGTACCCGAACCGAACGCCGGGTCCCGGTTCAACCGTCCCGAACGTCGGTGGCTCGGCGCCCGTGACGATCCGAAGCAGTGTCGTCTTGCCCGTCCCGTTCGGGCCGATCAGGCCCACCTTCTCGCCGCGCCGGATCTCAAACGAGACGTGGCGGAGCACCTCGGCGTGCCCAAACCGCTTCGTGACGTTCCGGGCGCGGAGCACCACCTGCGGCCCGCGACGGGGCGTATCCAGGCGGAACGAGAGCGTGCGGGCGGTCTTCGGCGCTTCGACCGGTTGGATTCTGGCGAGACGCTTCTCGCGCGACTTCGCCTGCCGGGCGTTTTGGCCCGCGTGGTTCCGTCGAATGTACTCTTTGAGCGCCTCGATCTCTTCCTGCTGGCGTTCGAACGCCTCCTGCTGCCGCGCGTGCCGGGCAACGCGCTCGGTCGCGTAGTAGGAGTAGTTGCCCGGATACTCGTCGATCCGTCCGCCGTCCAGTTCCAGCGTGCGCGTCGTCGCGGCGTCCAGCAGATACCGGTCGTGGCTCACGAGCAGCACGGCGCCCCGGTACTCGACCAGAAACTCCTGCAGCCACTCGAGCGCCTCGAGATCCAGATGGTTCGTCGGCTCGTCGAGCAGCAGCAGGTCCGGCGCGGAAAGGAGGAGCCGCGCCAGTGCCGCGCGCGACTGCTGCCCGCCGCTCATCGACGCCAAGGATTGCGTGTATTGGCTCTCGCGAAAGCCAAGACCGGCGAGCGTCCGGCGGATCTCCGCCTCATAAGTAAACCCACCGGTCGTTTCGAAACGATCGCGCAGGCGACCGTACTCTTCGAGGGCTTCGGCCAGGAGCGCGTCGTCCCCGTGCACCTCGGGGGCCGCCAACCGGACCTCGGCCTCGTGCAGGCGCCGTTCGATCTGCCGGAGACCGTAAAAGGCCCCCGCGGCTTCTTCCCACAGGGTGTGGCCGTCGCTCGTGTCCGGCAGTTGCGCCAGGTAGCCGACCCCCGCCCCGGGCCGAACCGCGACTGCGCCGTCGTCAGGCGTGTCGAGCCTCGCCAGCAACCGCAGCACGGTCGTCTTGCCCGCGCCGTTCCGGCCGACGAGGCCGACCTTGTCGCCCGGCTCGATGGCAAAGGCGACGCCGGCGAGCACGGTCACGCCGCCGTACGTCTTTGTGAGATTGGACACGCTGAGCAGCGGCATCGTTGTCGAGTCCTTTTCCGCGCGCGACGCGGACCTGCCCGAGTGTACTGGGCCCGGCCCGCAGTGTCAAGCGCAGGCGATCGGGGTCAGGGGTTGTGCTCGCGCCCCCACTCGAGCGGACGTTCCTGCAGCAATTCCACGACGTGCGGCAGGATCGGCAGGATGACGTCCATCCACTCGCGCGCGGCTCGCGGGCTACCGGGTAGGTTGACGATCAGCGTGCGTCCCCGGATGCCCGCCACGGCCCGAGAGAGCATCGCGAGCGGTGAGCGCGCGGCGGTGGCGATGCGGGCCGCCTCTGGGATCCCTGGCACGTGCCGTTCGATCACCCGGAGCGTGGCCTCGGGCGTAACGTCGCGGGGCGCCACCCCGCTGCCGCCGGTGGTCAGAACCAGATCCACCTGCAGCGTATCGGCCATGTCGGCGAGGGTCCGGGCGATCGTCTCGAGGTCATCGGGCACCGCGACATGCGCCACGACGTCCGCGCCGTGTGCCGTGAGGATCTGCGCCAGATACTGGCCGCTCTCGTTCTTGCCCGTTCCGCGGCTCACCCGGTCGCTCGCGGTGAGAACGCCGCAGCGCACGCCGTGCAGCCGCTTCTCTTCGCTCATCCGCGCCTCCCCAGCGCCTCGCGCGCCGGAGCCCCGGCGGGCCTCCGCGACGTCTTCGCGGCACGACGTCCGAGACCCCCGCGCATCCGCATCGCTCGAGCGGGCGCCACCAACAGAGACTCGCCGGCGCGCGTGTACGTCCCCGACTTGCCTCCGGTCTTCCGGACCAACCGGATCCGACGGATCACCATGCCGCGCTCGATCGCCTTCAACATATCGTACACCGTGAGACCGGCGACCGCGACCGCAACGAGCGCCTCCATCTCCGCGCCCGTGCGCCCGACCGTCCGGACCCGAGCCTCAATCTGCACGCACGACCGCCGGATGTCCGGGGTGAGATCCACAGAGACACCGGTCAACGGAATCGCGTGGCACAGCGGCACGAGCTCCCAGGTGCGCTTGGCGGCCGCGATCGCCGCGACCTGTGCGACCGCGAGCGCGTCGCCTTTGCGTGCCGATCGGGAGGTAACCGCGCGCAGCGCGGCCCGCGTCATTCCGACCTCGCCGCGCGCCACCGCTTCGCGAACGGTCTCCGGCTTGTCGCCGACGTCCACCATGCGCGCCCGGCCGCGGGTGTCGAGATGCGTCAACCCGCGCACGCTCGAGCGGGGTCGTCGACGCGCGCCGGACCGGCGAGTCATGGAGGAAACAGGTGGACGTCGACCTCGGCGCCTTGGTCTACGGTCTCCTGCCCAGGCGGCACGACGACGACGCCGTCCGCGCGGGTCATCGTCGTGATGATGCCCGACTTTCCGAGCAGCGGCACCGCCCACAACGCCTCTCCCCGCGTCTCGAGGTACACGCGAACGTGATCTTCCCGGACGCCCGCCGACGGGACGCGGCGGTCCATCCGCGCCCGCACGACCTGCCCGAACGCGCGCGGCGCCTCGGCGCCGGCAAGACCCCGCAGCATGGCGCGGACAAACACGTCGAAGATGACCATGCCGCTCACGGGGTTCCCCGGCAACCCGACGATCGGCGTGCCGTCCACGACCGCGAGGATCGTCGGTTTGCCCGGCTTGATGCTGACGCCGTGCACGATGACGCCGGGCTGGCCGAGCTCTCCGATGGCGCGCGCCACCGCGTCCTTCTCCCCCACCGACGTGCCGCCGCTGACGAGCACCAAGTCGCAGGACGCCCGCGCATCCGCGAGGGCGTGGAGCAGCACCTCGTACGTATCCTCGACGATGCCGTACGGCCGTGGTTCGCCGCCCTCCTGGCGGATCAGCGACGCGATCGCGTACGTATTCGCGTCGCGCACCTGCGCCGGGCCGGGACGGCGCGACGGCGGCACCACCTCGTCGCCGGTCGCGAGCACCGCGACGCGGGGCCGCACGAACACCTCGACCGCGACGATGCCGATCGCCGCGAGCAGCCCGACGTCCTGCGGCCGGAGGCGCACGCCGCGGCGGAGTGCGACGTCGCCCGCGCGCACGTCCTCGGCGCGGCGGATGATGTTGTCCCCAGGCCGCACGGGCCGCCCGACCGCGACGATGCCGTCGCCGCGGAGATCGACGTCCTCCAGCATCACAACGGCGTCCGCGCCCGCCGGCAGCATGCCGCCGGTCGGAATACGGACCGTCCCCGCGGGCGCCACCGGGGTCTCCGCCGCCTCGCCCATCAGCACCTCGCCCGCCAGCGTGAGCGCCACGGGATCGCCCTCGCGGGCGCTGGCCACATCCTCGGATCGCACCGCGTACCCGTCCACCGTGGACCGATCGAACTCCGGCAGGTCCTCGGGCGCGACCGCGTCGCGCGCGAGGATGCGCCCAAACGCGGCCTCGAGCGCCACGCGCTCGGTCCCGCGAGGACGGGGAGTGTACTGGCGGGCGAAGCGGGCCTTGGCCTCTTCGGGTGTGAGCAGTGTCGACAAACCGGGCATCGCAAACATCAGTATAACACAGGCCCCAGGGCGCGATGGTTCGGGCTCCGGCGTCACCCGAGGCGCCGTCCGATCTCCTCGCACAGCACCGCCGTGAACGCCCGCGTCCCGAGCGCGCCACCCATGTCGTGCGTCCGTCGCGCGGGATCCCGCAGCACGGCGTCCACCGATCGCTCGATCGCCTGCGCTCCGTGCGCGAGCCCGTCGATGCCACGCGTTCGCGCGATCCAATCGAGCAGCATCGCCGCTGAGAGCACGAGGGCGATCGGGTTGGCCCGATCGTGTCCGGCGATGTCCGGCGCGGATCCGTGCTGCGCCTGCGCCACGCAGCGCGCGTCGCCCGCGTTGATCGCCGCGCCGAGCCCCAGGCTGCCGGACAGTTCCGAGGCTTCGTCGGAAAGGATGTCCCCGAACATGTTCGTGGTCACCACCACGTCGAACCGCCGAGCGTCGCGCACAAGCAGCGCCGCCATCGAGTCGATCAGCTGCTCCGCGTACGCCACGTCCGGATACGCCTCGGCGACCGCGCGCACCTCGCGCAGGAACAGCGACTCGGACACCCTGAGCACGTTGACCTTGTGCACCGCGGTCACCGTGCGGCGCCGACGCCGCGCGATCTCGAACGCCGCCTGCGCGATCCGCCGGGAGCCGCTCGCCGTGACCTTGCGTATCGCGAGCGCGACGTCCGCCGTGGGCATGAACTCCCCGCTCCCCCAGTACATGTTTCGATCGGCGTAGAATCCTTCCGTGTTTTCGCGCACAATCACCAGGTCCATCGGGGTGCGGCCGTAGTACGGCAGGCCCTCGCGCGAACGTGCGGGGCGGATGTTGGCATAGAGGTCGAAGGCGACCCGCAGTTCGGCGGACACGTTGACGCCGCCTTCCGCGCGCGGGGGATAGTCGGAGTGGGACACGGGGCCGAGCACGACACCATCGGCCTGCCGCGCGGCCTCCAGCACCGATGCGGGCAGCGTCGTGCCGTCGCGCCGGAGGCGAGCGAGACCGATCTCGTGGGTCTCGAGCGTCAGATCGAGGGACAGCCTGCGGTTCACGAGATCCAGCACCCCGACCGTGGCGTCCGAGATCTCCGGACCGATGCCGTCACCGGGCAACACGACGAGGCGCATCGCGCCCGCCCTCCTTCCAGCGCGGCTCTACGCCGGGGTCCGCACCGTGGTGCCCGCGGAGGCGGCCGAGCCCGCTACCGCACGGTATCTCCGCAGCGAAATGGGCAATTCCCTCCTTGGATGCGCGGGACGCCCACGATGGATGTCGGCGTTGCACCTCATTGCGGGCACGGATCGTAACGAAAACGCCGCGAGCGGGGACGGGAACGGTCGGCGCCGAACGAGGAGTGATGCGCCGTGCCCCCGAACAGGAGCGGCGACCGGAGCGCGCGGGTCGGCCGGTGCGCCCGGACGAGTTTCGGGAGGGGCAACACGCCGATGGTCAAGGAACTCGTCAAGAACCAGTCCCTACTCCAGTGGGTCGACGAGATCGCCGCGCTGTGCAAGCCGGACAAGATCCACTGGTGCGACGGCTCCCAGGAAGAGTACGACCGCCTGACCGACCTCCTGGTCCGGCAGGGGACGCTGCAGCGCCTCAACCCGGCGAAGCGCCCGAACTCGTTCGCCGCGTTCTCGGATCCCGGCGACACCGCGCGGGTCGAGAACCGCACGTTCATCTGCACGACCCGAAAACAAGACGCCGGGCCCACCAACAACTGGATCGAGCCGCAGCAGATGAAGCGCACTCTCCGGGCGCTGATGGACGGGTGCATGCGCGGTCGCACCATGTACGTCGTGCCGTTCAGCATGGGGCCCCTCGGGTCCCCGCTTGCACAGATCGGGGTGCAGCTCACCGATTCCGCGTACGCCGTCGCCAACATGCGCATTATGACGCGCATGGGCCAGCCCGTCCTGGACGTGCTCGCCGACGGCGCGTTCGTCAAATGCCTGCACAGCGTCGGCGCCCCGCTGCGGCCCGGCCAGCCGGACGTGCGGTGGCCGTGCAACGAGACGAAGTACATCGTGCACTACCCCGAAGAGCGCGCGATCGTCTCCTACGGCAGCGGGTACGGCGGCAACGCGCTCCTCGGCAAGAAGTGCCTCGCGCTGCGCATCGCGTCGTGGATGGCGCGCGACCACGGCTGGCTCGCCGAGCACATGGTGTTGATGGGCGTCACCTCACCCGAGGGCGAGAAGACGTACGTCGCCGCCGCATTCCCGAGCGCGTGCGGGAAGACGAACTTCGCGATGCTGGTGCCGCCGGAGCACTTCCGCCGCCAGGGCTGGAAGGCGACGACGCTCGGCGACGACATCGCGTGGATCCGACCGGGGCCCGACGGTCAGTTGTACGCGATCAACCCCGAGACGGGGTTCTTCGGGGTCGCGCCGGGCACGAACGAGACGACGAACCCCAACATCATGGCCACGATCAGCAAGAACACGATCTTCACGAACACCGCGCTGACCGCGGACGGTGACGTGTGGTGGGAAGGCCTGACCAACGAGCCGCCCGCCGGGCTGATCGACTGGCAGGGCAACCCCTACGACCCGGACAGCGGGAAGCCGGCGGCGCACCCGAACGCCCGCTTCACTGCGCCCGCGAGCCAGTGCCCGTCGATCGATCCTGAGTTTGAGAACCCGAACGGCGTCCCGCTGACCGCGTTGATCTTCGGCGGCCGTCGTACCACGACGGTGCCGCTCGTCTATCAGGCGGTCAACTGGAACTACGGGATCTACCTCGCCGCGACGATGGGGTCGGAGACGACCGCGGCGGCGGAGGGATCGGTGGGCCGCGTCCGCCGCGACCCGTTTGCGATGCTGCCGTTCTGCGGGTATCACATGGGGGACTTCTTCAACCACTGGCTCCAGTTCGGCCGCGAACTGCCGAACCCGCCGCGGATTTTCGGCGTCAACTGGTTCCGCAAGGACAAGGACGGCCGGTTCCTGTGGCCAGGGTTCGGTGAGAACATGCGCGTCCTGAAGTGGATCGTGGACCGGTCTCGCGGCCGCGGGTACTCGGTGGAGAGCCCGATCGGCTGGATGCCGCGGTACGACGACCTCGACTGGGGCGGGCTCGAGGGCGTCACCCGGGAACAGTTCGAGCAGCTCATGGCGGTGGACCGCGAGGCGTGGACGCAGGAACTGTTGTCCCATGAGGAGCTGTTCGCGCAGCTGTACGACAAGCTGCCGAAGGAACTGATCTTCATCAGGGAGCTGACCCTGTCGAGCCTGTGGCGATCGCCGGAACACTGGCGCCTCGCGCCGGAGCGAGCATAGCGCCAGCCATCTCGGCCTCTCCGCACGCATCGCGGCCGCTCCCGCCGGGGGGGCGGCCGCGACGTGTGTGGGCGGGAACGTCGGCGACGTCAAGCGCCACCCAACGAGCGCCCGCGCCTCGATCGGACCCAGCGTGCGTTGCATGGTGACCGCCGCCCGTGTGCTGGGGCAGGCTCCCGCATGCGCGACGGCGCGCGGGCGTGTCAATCCCCCCACACCTCGACCCGACCGAAGCGGCCGGTCGAGACGGTGTGGCGGGTCGCCGCCTCTGCCCACGTCCGACACCGGGAGCGCCGGGCAGGATTGACACATGCACCCGCGGCTGCTACATGTGTCTTGTACCGTCGAGAGCGCATCGGGAGAAGTGTATGCCCCTCATCACCGGCGTGATGGAAGACTACCTCAAGGCGGTGTACAAGCTGCAGCAGGGACGCGGCGCCGTCGCGACGTCAGACCTCGCGAAGGAACTCCGCGTGGCGCCGGCGACGGTGACCGCGATGGTGCAGCGGTTGGCGCGCTTGAAGCTCGTCTCGTATCACCGGTATCGTGGGCTCACCCTGACCACGGCGGGTCAACGCATCGCGCTGGAAACGATTCGGCATCATCGGTTGATCGAGCTGTACCTCGCGCAACACTTAGGGGTCAACCTCGACAAGGTGCACGACGAAGCGGAGAAGATGGAGCACGTGCTTTCCGACGATGTAGAGCTCCGCATGGCGGCCGCGTTGGGAGACCCCACGACGGACCCGCACGGCGATCCGATTCCGTCGGCGGAGGGGACGATCCGCGACGTGCGGTATCCCGACCTGACCACGTTTGCTCCGGGCGCAACCGGCGTGGTGGCGCGCGTGAGCGACCGCGATCCCGCATCGCTGCGCCGCCTGGCCGAACTGGGCGTGCTCCCCGGGGTCAGACTCACAGTCTTGGCACAACGGAGCAGCGGATGCCGCGTAGAAATCGAGGGGCGCCACGTTACCCTGCCGCGAGCGCTCTGCGGCGACGTGTACATCCAGTAGCACAGAAGCGCCGCCGCACGCCTGGATTCGAGTGCCCTCGTCTTTGCCCGCTTCGCGCGGCCCGCGTGCTATCGGTGGCCGCCACCCACGACCGCACGATCTGGCAGGTGCCTCGGGGAGCCTCTCGCGCTGCCGCGCTCAATCGCAGAGATTCGGGGTTGACAAACTCCTTTCGTATGCTCTAAATTAATTTCATACGATCGTGGCCCGACATTACGGTTGTGCTCGAATCGTGCGCTGTCATCAGCCTCGCTGCTTCGCCGGAAGCGGGGCGGTCGTGGTCCACGCAGGGAATGCATCGCTGCGGGTCCCGGCAACAGCACTGTCTAGCCTGGCGCGACGTAACGCTGGAGGGGAAGCCGTGGCACGAGAGTATTCCGAGGTGAACATCAGCGCGCTGCCGCACCCAAAAGTCCAACTCGCGGCTCGCGACGCGATCGAGGGGAAAACCCGCGGGCTGCGCGCGATCCTGCCTTTTGTCGGGCCCGCCTTCATTGCGTGCATCGCCTATATCGACCCGGGGAACTTTGCCACGAACATCCAGGGCGGAGCGCAGTTTGGGTACGCCCTCCTCTGGGTTGTGTTGATGGCGAACCTGATGGCGATGCTGATTCAAAGCCTCGCGGCCAAGCTGGGGATCGCGACGGGTCTGAACCTCGCCGAGATGTGCCGCGCCCGCTTCGCACCGTGGGTGAGCTACGTCCTCTGGATCACCCAGGAGATCACGGCGATGGCAACCGACCTCGCCGAGGTCCTCGGGGCCGCAATCGGGATCACCCTGCTCACGGGGATTCCCATGTTCACCTCCGCGCTGATCACCGGGATCGGCGTGTTCGTGATCCTGGCGCTCCAGGGCAACGGGTTTCGCCAGCTCGAGGCGTTCATCGGCGGCTGCGCGGGCGCGATCGCGCTGTGCTATGTGGCGGAGACGTTCCTCGCCAAGCCGGACTGGGGGCAGGTCGCCCTGCACAGCGTGGTTCCCAGCTTGCCGGGGAACAACGCGGTCCTGCTGGCGGTAGGCATCATCGGCGCGACGGTCATGCCGCACGTGATCTACTTACACTCGGGTCTGACCCAGGGCCGCATCGTCCCGACGACCGAAGACGAAGCACGACGAATCTTCAATTTCAACAAGATCGACGTCATCGTGGCGATGACGCTGGCGGGTTTGGTGAACATGGCGATGCTGTTCATGGCGGCCAAGGTGTTACTTTACCGGCCACGCCGACGTTGCCGATATCAATTCAGCGTACAAGACGTTGACGCCGCTTCTGGGTGGCGCGTCGGCACTGCTCTTCGGCATCTCCCTCATTGCCTCCGGGATCTCGAGCTCGCACGTCGGGACAATGGCGGGCCAGGTGGTCATGCAGGGGTTCGTCAACTTTCGAATCCCGATCTGGCTCCGGCGGCTCGCGACGCTGATCCCAGCACTCGCGGCGATCTATCTGGGCCTGAACCCGACCATGACCCTTGTGGTCAGTCAAGTCGTCCTCAGCTTCACCCTCCCCATCCCGGTGATCACCCTGATCGTCTTCACGCGCAATCGTGCCCTCATGGGGAAGCTCGTGAACCACCCGGCCGTGACGGCGCTGGCCATCGGCTGCGCCGCGATCATCCTGCTGCTGAACGTGGTCCTGCTCTACCAGACCTTCGGGGGGCAGCTCCCGACGTTTGGGTGATCGGTGGCGCCGAGCCGCGAGCCGAGGATGATGTCTGCGCCGCACCACCTGGGACCAACGCAGGAACCGAGGCCGCGTGCGGCCGCCGTGACCGTGCCAGTCACGGTGCAGCGGCTGGTGGTGTCGCTCGATGGGTCGCGTCTCGCCGAAGCCGTGCTCCCGATCGCCGCGCGGCTCGCCGAGGCGTTCGGTGCGACGATTGCGTTGCTCCACGTGATCGAGCAGGATGCGCCGTTCCGCGTTCACGGGGAGCCCCATTTGGCCACCCGGTTGGACGCGGAAACGTACCTGGCCGAGCTCGCACGCCAGCTCGCGGCGACCGGCTGCCTCGTCGAGTACCACGTCCATGAAGTGCCGGTCGGGAACGTCGCGCAGAGCATCGCCGCCCACGCCGAGGAGCAGCGGAGCGATCTCGTGCTCCTGAGCACGCACGGAGCCGGGGGCATCCGGGATGTGCTCTGGGGGTCCATCGCCCAGCAGGTGCTGCAGCTGAGTCAGCGCTCGACGCTGCTCGTGCGGGCGCGCGCCAATACACAGGCCGCCCCGGTGTTCACCCCGCGGACCATCATGGTGTCGCTCGACGGGACCGCCGCCGCGGAGGCCGCGCTCCCGCTCGCCCGCACCCTGGCGCGCGCGCTGGACGTGCACCTCCGCCTCGTGATGGTTGTCCCGACACTGGAAACCGTCGAGGGCAGGCAGTTCCCGCAGGCCACGTTTCTGCCGAGTGCGACCCGCGTGCTCCTGGATGCTCAGGGGGAGCAAGCCATGGCCTACTTGGAACACCTGGCGGCGTCCATGCGATCAACGGGAGTGCCCACCTTCGCTGAAGTGCGTCGCGGGGGCCCCGTGGCGGAACTGGCATCCGACGCCGCCGAGCACGCGGACGGTCTCGTTGTGGTCGCCACCCACGGCCGGGCGGGACTGCAGGCGATCTGGTCTCCGAGCGTGGCGGCGCGACTCTTGAAGCGCACGCAGGCGCCCGTCCTCCTCGTGCCGATCGTCGAGCCGGACTATCGCTCAGCGATCCTCTCCTAAGACGCGGTCCCGGCCTTCCGTCGCCGGCAGACTCGACACCGCTGACCGCCCGTCGCGGTGCGAGGCGGCGGGCACCGGCGTCCCCACGAGCGGCCCTCGGGTCAGATCACGTTGAGCTCGACGAGACGCCGCCGTTCGAGGATGCGCGCGAACGACAGCGGCGTCAGATCCAGACTCCGGTACGCGCCGTCGACGATCAGTTCGGCGAGACCGCGTCCGACCGCCGGCGATTGCTGCAGGCCGTGGCCGCTGAAGCCGTTCGCGAAGAAGACGTTCGACAGCGACGGGTGGGATCCGACGACGCCGTTATGGTCGAACGTGTTCATCTCGTAATAGCCGGCCCAGCTCTTGAGGAGCTTGACGGCCTCGAACGGCCGTACCCGCGAGGCCAGGATCGGCCAGATCACATCGTAGAAGAGACGATCGTCGACCTCGAGTGGCGCGTCGTCGGGGTCGGCGCTGCCCTCCGCCGGGGACATGCCGCAGAGAAAGTTCGGGCCGTCGGCGCGAAACCACACACCGGACGGGTCGATGACGAGCGGGCACCCGGACGCGGCTTCGCGGGACGCGATCATGAACACGCACCGCCGGCGCGCGCGGACCGGCAGATCGACGTCGAGCATGGCGGCCACCGACGCCGCCCACGGGCCGGCGGCGTTCACGACGACGTCGGATGGCACGGTCGAACCGTCTGCAAGCACCGCAGCCCGCACGCGCGACCTCTCGCGTACAAATCCGGTGACTTCCTGCGTCACATAGCGCACGCCGAGCGACCGGGCCTTGCGACGGAAGGCCTGCAGCAGCGCGTACCCGTCGAACCAACCCTCGCCCGACAATCCCAGCGAGCCCGCCGCGACGCCCTCGGTCTTGAGCCAGGGGAACCGCGCCGCGAGCGCCGCCGGATCGAGCAGCGCGACGTCGACCTCGTGTTCCCGCTGAAGGCGGTGGTTGCGTTCGAGCACGGGCACCCCCGCCGGCGTCGCGAGGAACAGATACCCGGGCTCGTTCAATCCGATGTCCGGCCGGTCGTCTTCGGTTCCCAGGCGCGCGCCGACGTCGCGAAGGAACTCGATGCCGAAGCGCGAGATCTCGATGTTGACGGCCGTCGAGAACTGCTGCCGGATCGCGCTGGCCGAGAGCGCGGACGACGCCCTGCGATAGGTCTGGTCCCGCTCGAGCACAACCACCTCGCCGGAGAAGCGCGGGTGGTTCGCGAGGAAGTAGGCGATCGAACTGCCGACCACCCCGCCCCCAACGACGACGACCCGGTCTGCCATCGCTCCCATCCCTCCGTCGGGCCTGGGGCATCGTGCACCCCGAAGGCGTCGCGCGCCTCCGCGCGGGACCCGTCCGCTAGAACTCCATCACGCCATCGAGCCCGCGCCTCAGCCCGACGATCGTGCCGACCCGGCGGATGGCCAGCAACGCGCCCTCCACGTAGGCGTCCGGGCTGCTCCCGGCATCATAGCGGAAGGCGACACGCTGATCCAGCACTCCGAAGAGGACTTCGGCCGAGATCACGTACCCGGGCAGCCGAATCGAGTGGACCTGAACGCCGTTCAGTGTCGCGCCTCGGCTCTCCGGCGGGCCCTGCGTCTCGGCGATGGGGACGGACAGCTCCGGGCGTCCGACGCGGGAGAGCCGGTACGCCAGTTCTCGCGCGGTGCCGCTCGGCGCGTCCGGCTTTCCGGCGCTGGCATAGTCGATCACCTCCCACTGCGGGAGGTACTTGGCGGCCAGTTCCGCGCACTTCTGCAACACGACGACCGCAAGCGAGAAATTGCCCACCGCCAGCACGCCCCTGCGGTGCTGTCGCGCAAGCGCATCGATCTCGCCGAGGTCCTCGTCCGACAGCCCCGACGTGCCGATCACCACGTGGGCCCCTCGCCGGATCGCGGCGACGACGTTCGCCTTGGCGACGTCGGGGTGGGTATACTCGACGAAGACGTCGCACGCGGCGGCCAGCGCCTCGTCGGCCGAGCGGCTGAGCGGCGCCGTGAGGCGCGGGATGCCCAACACGTCGCCGACGCGGCGGCCGGCGTGCCGCCGCGACACCGCGGCCACCAACTCGAGATCGTCCGCGTCCGCGATCGCCCGCGTCAGCGTCGCGCCGGCCCAGCCGGTCGCCCCCGCCACGCATACCCGCAGCGCCATGCGTGCCTCCTCGGCCCGCCGGTCGTCGACGGCGGCAGCCGGGTTCCGTTACCCGATGATCCGCATCTCCCGGCCGACCTTCGCGCACACCTCGAGCGCGTGGGTAAGATCGCCGCGCGTGTGCCCGGCGCTGACGATCGTGCGCACGCGGGCTTTGCCGCGCGGCACCGTCGGGTACGCGATCCCCAGCGCGAACACGCCCTCCTCGAACAGCCGGTCCGAGAAGCGCATCGCCTCGACCTCTCCGCCGATCATGATCGGCGTGATCGGCGTCTCGCTCATGCCGGTGTCGAACCCCAACTGGGACAGCCCCGCTTTGAAGAACCGCGTATTCTCCCACAGGCGCGCGATGACGCCGTCGTCGCGCTCGATCAGGTCGAGGGCGGCGATCGCGGTCGCCGCCACGGACGGCGGGTGCGACGTGCTGAACAGAAGCGGCCGGGCGCGCTGCATCAGAAACTCGATGAGCGGTCGCCGGCCAGCGACGTAGCCGCCGAGGCAGGCCCACGCTTTGCTGAGCGTGCCGACCTGGATGTCGACCTGACCGTGCAGGCCGAAATGCTCAACGGTCCCCCGGCCGCTCGCACCCATCACGCCGCTGGCGTGCGCGTCGTCCACCATCATGATCGCCCCGAACTCCCGGGCGAGCCCGCACAGGGCCGGCAGCGGCGCCACGTCGCCGTCCATGCTGAACACGCCGTCGGTGATCAGCAGCACGCGCCGGGCGCCTCGCGCCTCCTCCAAGCACCGGCGGGCCGCGCCGATGTCCTTGTGCGGAAAAATCTTGCGGTCGGCCCCGCTGAGCCGGCAGCCGTCGATGATGCTGGCGTGGTTCAGCTCGTCGCTAAGGACGACGTCGCCCTTGCCGAGGATCGCGGACACGGTGCCGGCGTTGGCGGTGAACCCCGACTGGTACAGGAGCGCCGCCTCGGTCCGCTTGAACGCGGCCAGCCGGCGCTCCAACTCACCGTGGATCGCCATGTTGCCGGCGATCGTCCGCACCGCGCCGGAGCCGACTCCGTCGGCGTCGATCGCGGCATGGGCGGCCGCCTTCAACGCCGGGTGATTCGCCAGGCCAAGGTAGTTGTTGGAACAGAGGTTGACGACGCGGCGGCCGTCGTACTCGCTCACCGGCGCCTGCTCGCCCCGGAGCTCCCGCGGCCAGCGGTACAGCCCACGGGCCCGCAGATCGTGCAACTCGTCATCGAGGAACGCGAGCGGATCGCTCATTCGCATCACCCCTCCGGCGCGCGCCGGCCGGTGGCCGCGGCCCCTAGGCCGTTTCGTCCACGGTGAGAATGACCTTCCCGCACTCGCCCGATCGCATCAGGTCGAACGCCTCGCGATGACGCGCCAGGGGAAACCGGTGGGTGATCACCGGACGGATGTCGAGCCCGGACGCCAGCAGCGCGCTCGCCTGCTGCCAGGTTTGCCACAGCCGCCGCCCAAAGATCCCCTGCAGGCGCAGTCCTTTGAAGACGATCTCGTTCGCCACGTCCACCTCGAACGGGCGGTGCGGGAGGCCGAGCAACGCCGCAAACCCGCCGTTTCGCAGCGAGGCGAACCCCGCATGCACCCCTTCGGGACTCCCGGAGAACTCGAGCAGGACGTCGGCGCCTTCGCCCCGCGTGATCTCGCGCACCGCGGCCGCGACGTCCGTCGTGCGCCCGTCCACGACCCGATCGGGACCGAGCGTCTGCGCGAGGGCCAACCGGTACGGGCTCACGTCTGCGGCCACGACCGGCGAGGCGCCGGCGCGATGTGCGATCAGGATCGCGCACAGCCCGATCGGACCGCACCCCATGACCACCACCGATCGGCTGGTCAGATCCGTCGCCAGCGCGGTGTGGACCGCGTTGCCGAAGGGATCCATGATCGCGGACACGTCGCGCGGAACGCCCGGGTCCTGCTTCCACGCGTTGCGGGCGGGCAGTACGACGTAGTCCGCGAAGGCGCCGTCGCGATCCACCCCGATGATCTGGATCGATTCGCAGATGTGCGCCTCGCCGCCCCGACAGAGGTGACACCGGCCGCAGTTGAGGTGGCACTCGCCGGAGACAAAATCGCCCACGGCGACGTCATGCACCTCGGCCCCCACCTCCACGACCGTGCCGCAGAACTCGTGCCCGATCACGCGCGGCGGGTGCACCCGCGACGCCGCCCACGCGTCCCACTCGTCGATGTGGAGATCGGTCCCGCAGATGCCGCCGGCGTACACCTTGATCAGGACGTCTCCGGGACCGGCCCGGGGAATCGGCACGGACCGGATCTCGAAGCCCGGCCCTCGCTCGGTCTTCACCAGCGCTCGCATCGCGCCCGTCGTCATCGGCCACCCCGCCTCAGGACGGCGCCCCGGCAACGGTGAGGATCTGCCGATAGTTGTCGAGATCGGCGTGCGCGTGCTCGTCGGACGCCGTCATCGCGTACAGGGTCAACGCGGCCGTGCGGGCGACCGCCTCTCGGAGGTCCCGGACCTCGGGATCGGACGCCAGGATCGCGTTCAGATCGTAACAGCGGGTCGCCCGGTGCAGCAGGCGCAGGAACTCGAACTCCTGCGTGAGCG
>Ga0209168_10000356_pt1 | contig 48662 bp, 43 predicted proteins | sample Coa_R1_FD_187156 | JGI IMG/M metagenome (GOLD analysis project Ga0209168, IMG submission 187156) | Surface soil microbial communities from Centralia Pennsylvania, which are recovering from an underground coalmine fire - Coalmine... | ecosystem: Environmental > Terrestrial > Soil > Unclassified ...
GTGCACCAGTTTAGTGTTAGCCAGAGAGCAAAAGAAATCCCTCATTGACCAGTACGGGACCCACGCGAGCGATACGGGAAGCCCAGAAGTCCAGATCGCCCTGCTCAGCGAACGGATTGGCCAGTTGACGGAGCACTTCAAGACGCACCAGAAAGACCACGGTTCACGCCGCGGGCTTCTCATGCTGGTCAGCAAGCGGCGTAGCTTGCTCGACTACCTCAAGAAATACGACTCCGAGCGCTACAAGACCGTGATCGGTAAGCTCGGCATCCGTAAGTAAGTTTCTTGGCCCGGAAAATCCCCACTTCTCCCGCACAGAACGCGTGAGAAACGGGGCACCCGCTTTTGTTTTGTTGTCCGGGCTATTTCTGAGCATCCGTCTCTGGTGAGATGGTCAGCATCGAGGAACTCTCCACACGTGCGTTCTCTAAGCGCAAGCGATCCCTGCGAGCACAATGCTCAGGGAGATCTGTGCGTTCTCGTCATCCGGGAAAGTCCCCACTCTAACGCCGCAAAACGCGCGTCGTTAGAATGGGCCACCCATTTCACGGGATCGGTACCCACATCTCTTGGCTCGATCTTCACTGCCAGCAACTCCCAGAAGGACATTCAATGAAACCAGAACCAACGACAGTTACCGCTCATCTTGCCGGCGGCAAGACCATCTCGTTTGAAACAGGAAAATTAGCCAAGCAGGCTCACGGGTCGACCATCGTGCGGCTCGGAGAAAACGTGGTGCTGGCTACGGCCACTGCCAATGCCGATCCCCGCGAGGGCATCGATTTCTTCCCCCTCACCGTGGACTACCGCGAGTACACATACGCTGGTGGACGTTTCCCCGGCGGCTTTATCAAGCGGGAAGGCCGCATGAGCGAGAAAGAAGTGCTCACCAGCCGGCAGATCGATCGGCCGATCCGTCCGATGTTTGCCGAAGGATTCAAGTGTGAGACGCAGGTCATCGCGCTGGTGCTGTCGGCCGATAGCGAGAACGATCCGGACGTTTGCGCCATCAATGGCGCGTCTGCCGCGTTGCACGTTTCCGACATTCCGTTCCTCGGTCCGATTGGCGCCGTGCGCGTGGGGCTGATCAACGGACAGTTCATCGTGAATCCCACGTACAACGAGATGCGCGAGAGTTTGCTGAACATCATGGTCGTCGGCAGCGGCGATAGCATCGTGATGATCGAGTCCGGCGCCAAAGAAGTGAAGGAAGAAACCGTGATCGACGCGATCGAGTTCGGGCATACCGAGATCAAGAAGATCGTCGCGGCGATCAACGAACTGCGCGACAAGGTTGGAAAGCCGAAGCGCAAGGTCGAGCCTCCGCAGTTCGATGACGCCTATTACAACGATTTGAAGAAGAAGGTTGGCGCCGAGCTGACCGACGCGCTCGATACCAAGAAGCATCCGAAGAGCGAGAGCTACACCCTGGTTAAGGACATCAAGAAGAAGCTGGCCGAGGGTTTGCCGGAAGATGATGAAGACGCGAAGAAGAAGCTCGATCATTATTACGAGACATTGCGCGAGCGAATTTTCCGCGATGCGGTGATCCAGCAGAAGCGGCGGCCGGATGGGCGCGCGTTCGATGAGATCCGCGACATCTGGATCGAAGCTGGAGTTCTGCCGCGCACCCACGGCAGCGCGATCTTTACCCGCGGCGAAACCCAGGCGCTAGTTACGACCACACTGGGTACCAGCGACGACATGCAGCGCCTCGAAGGCTTCGAAGGCGAAGCCAAAAAGCGCTTCTTACTGCACTACAATTTCCCGCCGTTTTCGGTTGGAGAAGTGGCATTTATGCGCGGCGCCGGGCGCCGAGAGATTGGCCACGGAGCCCTCGCCGAGCGGGCGATTTCCTCCGTACTTCCGACGGAAGAGAAGTGGCCTTATGCGATGCGCGTAGTCTCTGACATTCTGGAGTCGAACGGATCTTCATCGATGGCGACCGTTTGCGGGGCTTCGCTCTCGCTGATGGATGCAGGCGTTCCGCTGAAGGCTCCGGTTGCCGGAGTGGCGATGGGACTGGTGAAGGAAGGCGAAGAGTACGCCATCCTGACCGACATCGCGGGTGCGGAGGATCATTACGGCGACATGGACTTCAAAGTTGCCGGAACGCGCGAAGGCATCACCGCGCTGCAGATGGATATCAAGGTGGCCGGCATCACCGCGAGCGTCATGCGCGAGGCGATGGCACAGGCACAACGCGGACGGATGCACATCCTCGGGAAGATGGAAGAAGTGATTTCGGAAGGACGCGCGAAGATTTCCGACTACGCGCCGCGTTTCTACACCGTGCAGATTCCAACCGACAAGATTCGCGATCTGATTGGGCCGGGCGGAAAGATGATCCGTTCGATCGTCGAACAGACTGGAGTAAAGATCGATGTCGAAGACTCCGGCCTGGTGAAGGTGGCATCGAGCGATCAGGCGTCGGCACAAAAGGCGCTGCAGATTATCGGGGACATCACGGCGACCGCCGAGGTAGGGAAGACTTATCTCGGAAAGGTCACGCGGCTGGCGGATTTCGGCGCATTCGTCGAGATCATTCCGGGCACCGAAGGTCTGCTGCACATCAGCGAAGTGGCGGAGCATCGCATCGCGGATGTGCGCGACGAACTGAAGGAAGGCGATCAGGTGCTGGTGAAGGTGCTGGCAGTCGAAGGCAATCGGATCCGGCTGTCGCGCAAGGCGATTCTGAAGGAGCAGCGCGCGAAGATGGCGGCGCAGCAAGGCGGCGCAGCGGAGGCGAGTGGCGTCGCTCCGGTAAGTGAGAGCGAGCCAGTTCCGACGGGCACGCTAGTGATCGAAGGTGGCGGCGACTTTCCAGATGATCCGGAGGAGCCGAACTTCAATCGTGAAGGCGCCCCGCATCCCGGCGGTGGAGATCGGCCACACGGTGGCGATCGCGGCGGAGATCGAGGCGGGCGCGGCGGACGTCCGGGAGGCGGAGGACGTGGACGCGGTCGAGGCGGGCGCGGCGGTGGTGGTGGCGGCCGGCACGGCGGTGGTGGCCACGGTGGACACGGCGGCGGACGTCACTAGGGCTTAGAACCCATTTGTTTTGCCCTGGATCAAAAATCAGAAACAACAAAATTGAGCTGCGACTTCGGTCGCAGCTTTTTTCTGTTTCGCGAGTTTTCCCCGAGATTCTATCGCCGGCCCAGGAATAGTTTTCTTTGTGGCGAGCAGGAAATGCTCGCTTTCATTGTCGTGGACTTTTTGCGGGTCGGGCTTCGCGGTACAACGATTCGGGTAGCTGCGAAAGAATCTTCCCCGAGATCAGAAACTGCGGTTCGTCAGGGGAGAGAACTAAGTCATGTGTCTTCAACGCGGCGTACTTTCTGGCGCCGTCGCGAGTGATTTGTTGGCATGGGGCGTGCAAGAACCCGCGGAAGAGCCGCAGGGCTCCTGGAGGATTTGTGAAAAAGATTCAGACGCTATCGTTTCTCGCCACCCTGGCGATCGCTATTGGAATGATCTCCTGGGGTAGCGCGCTCCAAGCACAGAACACCACACCGTCGACGACGCCAGACCAACAAGCGCAGCAACCGTCGTCGACCCCAGATACGACACCGACTCCGGCACCTTCGTCACCGGATAGCACGCCTTCCGCGCAGTCACCTTCGTCGCAAAGCCCGGACTCTACAGCACCGGCTTCGCCATCGCAGAGTACACCGGATACCACGACCCCGAGCAGCCGTATGCCGCAGTCGGGGTCTCAGGACGCAAGCCCTTCCGGATCGTCGTCTGCAACCGGCTCCGCGTCGAGTGCTGCGGGTGCTGGTGAGAGCCAGACCTTCTCGGGAACGGTTACCAAGCAGGGCGACAAGTACGTGTTGAAGGATGACGCCGGCCACACGTACGACATCGACCATCAGGATGAAGTGAAGAAGTTTGAAGGGAAGCGAGTGCGAGTGCAGGGCACGCTTGATCCGGCAACCAACAAGATCATGGTGAAGTAGTAGCTTCGGTCAGCAGCGCAAGAGAAGAGCACAGAGGGTCGACCGCTCCGACGGCCTCTGTGCTTTTTTCTTTTTTAGACCAACCGGAGTTAAATCCCACTTCTGCCAAAATCAGGCAGCTATGGGGCCACCGGTGGTTCCGTAACATTCCTGCCAAAATTCGGGCAGAAGTAGGGCACCCATCGAAAAAAGAGAAAGTTGCCGGACTCAGCCCGTGCGTTCCGGTTGGTCTTGGTGCCTCTTCACGAAGACGTGGTAGGCGGCGGCGTCCCATGCATTATGGAAACCGATGAAGAGCAGAAGCAGCGCCGCTGCTGCGATGCCAAAGAGCGCATGGTATGAATGGGAGCGAGCCGCATATGCGGACGCCGCCAGAGTTGCATAAGCCGCCAGAGGCAGCAGAGCGTGGAACAACCAATCTTCGAACACAGGCCGGTATGCGGTTTGGGCTCGCAAACGCCGAGTCACTACGATGGCATAAGCAAGTCCAACCAGACCAAGTACTCCACAACGAACCGACGGCGCGTGAAGGTTGCGCCAGGGAGCGCAAAGGGCGGCTGAGAGCAGCAGCACAGTTGAAAAATGAACGACGTTCGGAGTGGCAAACGCGTCGCCGGCGGCCTGGTTGGAGACGCGTGGAATGTTGGCTACCAGGGCCATGACGACGAACTGCAGTCCGATCAGCGCACCAGCAGACGACCCGACGATCACGTAGAAATTTGTCCAACCGGAGAGTGCGGTCACGCTATCACCTGGAATTGGCTACGCCCACTGCCGACTGTATTGACGGAGTCGAGCTATGTCTTTGGTAGGCGCGTATCCGAAGAAGCGGCTGTATTCGCGGCTGAACTGTGAAGCGCTGAGATAGCCGACGCGCTGACTCGCGGTACCCGCGTCGATTAACGTGGACAGCATCAGACGCCGCGCCTCCTGCAGGCGAAGAGTTTTTTGATATTGCAGCGGGCTCATCGAGGTAACCGCCTTGAAATGTTCGTGGAAAGACGATGGGCTCATGTGCACCAATTCGGCCAGTTCCTCGACCTTGATGTGTTGGGAGTAGTTGGAGCGCAGCCATGAAATTGCCTTCTCAACCCGATGAATGCTGGACTCTGCAAAACCCATCTGCGCAACGCGTGCGCCGATAGGGCTGCGGAGCAGGCGGATCAGAATTTCATCGATCACAAGCGGTGCCACCAGTTCGGCGTCGCCGGAATGGCCCAGACACTCCATGAGCCTGGTCGCGGCGCTGATGATACTGGCGTCGATTGGAGCGACATAAACCGCTTTTCTTTCTTGCGCGGGAGGTAGTCCATTTGGGTACACTTTCAGGACCAATTCGGCGATTTTGTGCGGGTCGAGGTCGACTTTGAAACCGAGGTAAGGCGCGGAGGTGCTGGCTTGCGTGACCTGCGAAGCAACCGGCAGAGCTACGGAAAATACGATCATGCGCGACGCGTCGTACTCGTAGACATCTTTTCCGACGATGACGGTCTTCGCTCCTTGCACGACGATGCATAACGAGGGCAAGCGCAGCGTGTGAAAACATTCCGTATTGGTTCGTGACATGCGACTGGCGTGCACTCCGGGGATGCGCAGCTCGAAACTACCGTCGTGCGGAGCGTAGGCGGCAATCAAGCGGGCAAGCTTGGCCCTCTCAGGTTCACCTGATTGCGTGGCGTCGCTTTCGCGCCACGAAGACTCAGCCTTACCATTCGTTTTCACGAGTTCGAGGATACCCCTTTTCGCGATCATGATGCCTTTTCGAGTGCCCCCTTACGCCTTCAACACCGCCTGCACGTACGCTGGTTTCATCGGAAGGCGGCGCATGATCTTTCCGGTCGCGTCATGCAGGGCTGCTGCGATGGCTGGCGCGGCGAGTGCATTCGCTGCCTCCGAACCTCCGCCGTAAGCGCCGACTTTCGGATTGTGGAGCAGCACGACCTTGATCTCAGGAATATCGGACATGGTCGGAATCGGGTAAGAGTTCCAGTCCTCGGTGGTGATCCCGCTCTCGTCGAACGTTACCTCTTCGAACAGGGCGTGGCTGATACCCATGACCGCGCCGCCTTCGACATTGCGCTTCAATTGCATCGGGTTTACGACGATACCGGGATCGACCGCGACCGTGTACTTCTCGACTGCGATCTTGCCGGTGCTGGGAGTTACGGCAATCTGGCAAACGCACGCCCAGTAGCTTCCGCTGCGCAACATTAGAGAGACTCCGCGGCCCCGCACGGGCGAGGAGCCGGTCGAAGTAGCGTCGGGACGGGGTGAGGGTCGCGTGTCCCAGCCGGAAGCATCGCGGACGGCTTTGAGCACGCTGATGATGCGGTCTTCGGTGGCATGGTCGATCCGGAACTGGATGGCGTCGGTGCCGGCGAGCGCCGCGGCCTCATTGATTGCGAGCTCGCGCGGATAGTTCTGCTGGAACTGTCCAGGCGTGCGCATGCTGTGATCGCGCAAACCGACGGCGAGCGGCGAAGCTTTCTGTCCTACCTGGAATGTGCCATGACCGCGTTCCATCACATTCGGAACAGGGGCATAAATCCAAGGATCCTCGAGGCCATTGGCGATAGAAGTTACGCCGCCGGAATGGACATCGGGCGCCGACATGGTAGGCAGGCCCGCGAGAATCGCACCGACAGGTCGATCATCCTGCATGGCGGGCATGTAATGGTCGATTTGGTAGGCGCCGATTCTACCTTTTTCATCGATCGCAATCTGCACATCGGAGAAAGCAGCCGCAGCTTGCGTCGACCACTGCATGTCGTCGGCGCGCATCCACTGCACGCGCACCGGCTTGCCGACGGCTTGAGACAGGAGCACCGCTTCGTCTTCCGCGCCTGAGTTTCCTCCATTGGACCGGCCGTAGTGGCCCGGTCCGGGATAAGAATGCACGATCACATGATCAGGCGTAGTGCCAAGCATGGTCGCAATCTCGCCACGCAGCGCCTGCGGGTTCTGGTTGTGCACATAGATGTGCACCGTGCCATCGGACTTGACGTCTGCGACGGCCATCGTGGGACCGATGGGCGCGTGCTTCATATACGACAACTGGTAGGTGGCGGAATGTTTCTTGTGAGCTGATGCGAGCGCGGGATCCGTGTCGCCTTTGTTGGTCTTAGCCTTCTCTATAGGCGCGGACTTCCAATCAGCTTCTTCGCGAAGGTGCTGATAAAGCTTTGCGTTGCCGGGCAGGCCCTTCCAGTCCGACCACTTCGTGGCGCTGGCTACCTGCTCCGCTGCTTGAATTGCTTCCCATTCGGTGGGCGCGACTACTCCAACCAGATTACCTTTCACGACAACTTGCGAGTTCGGGAACTTCATCTTGTCGAGTTGACCGGCAGAGACGAGGGTTGAGCCAAGCGTCTTCGGATGCACCACGCGCGCATGCAACATGCCTGGCAGGCGAACGTCGGTCGCCCAGGTTTCTTTCGCCTGCACTTTCGAAGTGATGATGGAGTTTTTGAACGACTTGCCGATGACGGTGTACTCACTGACCGGCTTCATTGGCGGATTGCCCTCGATGGTCAATCCAAAGATGCTGGTGAGGTCTCCTGTGACGGGGATTGTGAGTTTTAACTGCTGGCCCTTGACGAGGTCGCCATAGGAGATCGTCTTGTCACCTCCGGAGACGATGCCGTCCTTGACCGAAAGTTTGTCTTTGGGCACGCCGAGCTTTTCGGAGGCGAGATCGAGCATCGCCTGATAGGTATAGGCGGCCGCTTTGCGGATGTTCGGGGTTCCGTGTCCGAGGAAATCGAAAGCTCCACTGCCGTCGGGAGTGCGATCGGTATCTCCCGCGATGACCGTGGTGATCGCTTCGAAGGGAACGCTCAACTCTTCGGCCACAATCTGCCGATAAGCGGTAAAGGTTGAGCCTTGTCCGAAGTCGCTCTTGCCGGTACGAATCAAGACTGTGTTGTCGGGATGGATCTCGATCCAGGAACCGGGGAGAGTTGGATCGAGAGAGTTCTTGAATGGAGCGGACTTTGCGGTATCGCCTTTCAGGAACTCGGGTCCGGCAAAACTAAACCCGACGACTAGAATGCCGCCCGCTTTAATGAATCCACGGCGAGATAGCGTTGGTCCAAGAACATTCGGTGATTTTTCGCGCTTGAGTTGTTCACCTATGGTCGCCATTGGTTTAGCTCCTCTTCGCCATGATCGTGGCGGCATGCTGAACGGCTTCAAAGATCGCGACGTAGGTTCCACAGCGGCACAGGTTGGGCGATGGGCCGGAGTTCGTGAAGGCGTCCTTGATCTGTGCTAAGGACGGATTGGGATTGCTTTCGAGAAGTTCAGTGGCCTTGATCATCATGCCGTTCTGGCAGAAGCCGCACTGGGGAGTCTGCTCTTCGATCCAGGCTTGCTGGACGGGATGCAACTCGTTTTTTGCCTGGTCGGCGGAAAGGCCTCTTTGCTTGGCCCACCTCGCGGGCAGACCTTCGAGCGTGGTGATCTCCTGGTTGGCGACGCTGGCTACCGGCGTCACGCAGGAGCGCGCTTCTTTTCCGTCGACCAGAACCGCGCATGCCCCGCACTGTGCAAGTCCGCAGCCGAACTGTGGACCGATAAGTTGGAGATCGTTACGCAGAACATAGAGCAGCGGAGTATCGTCAGGTGCCTGCACCTCGCGCCGGACTCCATTCACATTCAGAGTGACCATAGAGAACTCCTTCCTGCCGCATTAGCGAAGGCCGGATGACTCTTCCTATTGAAAAAAACTGTGTTCATGAACCCCAGTTGTACTCGCTCACACGTTCGTTTCGGCTTGTATTGGACATCTTAACTCGCTGATCGTGAAGATGTACGCTCAATCCACTTGGGCCAAGACTGCGACGTCAAGCTTGGAATAGTACTTTTTCACGTCACCGGGGCCGTACTTCTCACGGAATTTCTCGACCACCGACTTCACCTGCTTGGGATCCGCCGTAGTATCAACCTTCAGTTCAGCTTGTGCGCCACCCGCCTCGATCCGAATGGAAGGGCGGGTAACGACGTTTTTGTACCACTGCGTGTCCGAGCCCTTCACCGGCAGAAGATAGAGCTGTTTGTCGTCCAACACGAACCAGATTGGCAGCGAGATGGTGCGTCCTGATTTTCTGCCGATCACCGTGATCGTAAGTTCGCTGGACCGGAAAAGGCGATCTTTCAAAGAATTATTCTGCGTTGGCATAAGCACTCCTGTGCATTGAGCCCTTTGAATCGAGTTGTGTTCAGGACTGAGAGAGCACCTCTTTTGCAACCATAACGGCGGTCATTGCATTCGGCCAACCTGAATAGAACGCCAAGTGCGTGATGAGCTCAATCAACTCTTCTTTCTTGACTCCGTTCTCCACGGCGAAACGTAGGTGAAATCGCAGCTGATCCGGACGATTCATGGCAACCAGTGCGGCCACCGTGGCGAGGCTCCGGTCACGTTTGGAAAGCTGCGGGCGTTCCCAGACTTCGCCAAAAAGCACGCGGTCAGTGAGATCGGCCAACCCCGGCGCGATGTCGCCACATCTTCTGGGCTGCTGAAGGTTCCCTGGTCATGTTGCTTATTCCTCCCTAGCGGCCCACGAGTTTCTGCAGTTCTTCAGGGTAGCGAGCCCCTTGGACCGTGATTTTTGAAGCAGCGGCGTCGATTTGACGGAGCTCTTCAGGAGTAAGTTTGAGGTTAACGGCTCCGATGTTTTCTTCCAGACGATGCAGCTTGGTCGTGCCGGGGATGGGAACGATCCAGGGCTTCTGCGCCAGTAGCCAGGCCAGCGCGATCTGAGCTGCTGTTGCCTTCTTCTGTTTAGCGACGTCGGTAAGCAAATCCACAAGAGCCTGATTCGCCTTTCGGTTCTCCGGTGTGAAGCGTGGGACGATATTGCGGAAATCGGTTTTGTCGAACTTCGTGTCGGCATCGATTTTTCCGGTCAAGAAGCCCTTTCCGAGAGGGCTAAAGGGAACGAAGCCGATTCCGAGCTCTTCCAGCGTGGGGATCACCGTCTCTTCCGGCTCTCGCCAGAAGAGCGAGTATTCGCTCTGCAGCGCAGTCACCGGCTGAATGACGTGCGCGCGACGGATTGTCTTCACTCCCGCTTCCGACAGTCCAAAGTGCTTCACCTTGCCTTGCTGTATCAGATCCTTTACCGCACCAGCCGTATCTTCGATCGGCACATTCGAATCGACGCGGTGCTGATAAAAGAGGTCGATGACCTCGGTCTTCAGCCGCTTGAGCGAAGCTTCGGCGACCTCCTTGATGTGCTCGGGCGTGCTATCGAGCCCGGCCTGTTTGCCGGTATTCGGATCGATCTTGAATCCGAACTTGGTGGCAATCACCACCTTGCTACGGAACGGGGCGAGAGCTTCGCCGACGAGCTCTTCGTTGGTGAATGGACCGTAGACCTCAGCTGTATCAAAGAATGTGACGCCACGCTCGACGGCAGCGCGAATAAGCGAAATCCCTTCCTGCTTGTCCATCGCCGGACCCAGACCAAAACTCATCCCCATGCAGCCCAACCCGAGGGCGGACACTTCCAGGTTGCTGTTTCCAAGTTTGCGTTTTTGCATTGTTGCTCCTATACAGCGAATTACGTCTATATTGATCGAAGGCTAAGAATAGCTTGCTGGGGCTTTTACATCTTGCCTATTTCGCTGAAGTTCTTGCCGGATCCTCCGTGCGAGATGGTCTGTAATAAAAATCCTCATTTCTGCCGAAAGCGGATAGAAATGGAGCACCCGCCCGGAGGGAATCGAAATCCCTACTTCTGTCAAAACGGGGTGGACGAAAACATCCCCACCCTTGCAGAGGATGCAAGGGCGGGGCGGCACGCAACGAGGCAGGTATACCTGGAAGGCAGGAGTTCACCGCACTTTTCAGGCTGCGATTCGGCGATGAGGTTGGCGAGTTTTGGCGACTCTAGAAAACTGGCATCAATGTTTTCTCGTAGAAATAGTGCGCAAAGGGTGCGAAACGTTTCATTGCCGCTTCGTTTTCGAGCATCTTCTTCCGAACGAGGCAACGGGCGTGTGGGGCGTCGCCGATAGCGTATAGTCTGCTGTCGATAGCATGATGGAGCAGAATGCCAAGTACTGGGTCGAACGGCTGAAGTTGGAGCCGCATCCGGAAGGCGGGTATTTTCGCCAGACCTACAAAGCTGATCTGACCATTGCGCGTGAGGCATTGCCCGCCGGGTTCAACGGAGCGCGGGCGGCCTCGACAGCGATTTACTTCCTGCTCCAAGGCAACAACTTCTCGGCCTTCCATCGGCTGCGGTCGGACGAAGTGTGGCACTTCTATGCAGGCAGTCCGTTATTCGTGCAGGTGATTGATCCGAGCGGCGAGCGCAGGTCGATCTTTCTTGGGCACAATCCGGAGGTGGGGCAGACACTTCAGGCTGTCGTTCCGGCGGGGTGCTGGTTTGCATCGCATGTATGGGATTGGAAATCGTGGGCGCTAGTGGGATGCACGGTTGCTCCGGGATTCGATTTTGAGGATTTCGAAATGGGGAAGAGGAAAGAGCTGGTGGCGAAATTCCCGCAACATAGGGAATTGATCGAGCGGTTAACGAGGCAGTAGTGTAGTTTTGGATCCATTGCTTTCTGCGTCACCGAGACTGAGGTTTTAAAGTTGCAGGCGGGCCCTCTGGGTGATCGCGAACATACTGCTCGAACGGTTCGTTGCGCAGCAGGAACCGGAATCCTCTATTCGTATTCACATCGATCGTCTTCTGCAGATCCAGTTCATCGAAGGGCATCACCTGCTCTTCCGGTTTCATCCCGTCTTCTTGAGTAATCATGAAATGAAGCTGGTCGTCGACGACCCAGTAGTCTGTGACATACAAACTCGTCCCGTCTTTAAGGAAGAGCTGGGGGCTGTCCGGCTTTTCTTCGCCGTAGACATCCACGGGAGACTGGAACGGCGGCGAAAGAAAAGAATTTGCGGGATTCCACACGTCGAGCGGTGCGGAGTTGTAGAGAAGTGCGGAGGTCCAGAAATAGTCACACGTAGCCCACCAGCAAAAGTTCGAGGGCCAGTATGGACCGCTGACCGCAGGGAAAATATAAAAGCGCACGACCGGCGGAAACGGGCGGATCGGCCGGAACGGAGGCCTAACCGTAACTGCGTAGAATGCGTGCCCAGACCACCCCGTTGAAGTGCGAGACGCGTAAGCTGGCGCGTAGATTGAGTTGCGGTAAATCGGGGCCTGGTAAGCCGGGGTGCGATAAACCGGAGCATGGGTTATCGGTGGGGCAGGTGCTCCGGCGACTCGGCCGCCGGGGCGCTGCGCCAGGGCCGGGGTGCTGAGAAAGCAAACCAGGCTAAACAGGCAGGCGACGGGCGAATATTTCGTGAGGATCGAGCGGCGAACTGCGAGTGCCATAGTCTCACCTTGTTGAAGCTTCTGCGCCGGACACAAGCAACGAGACTCTAACCACAATTCTAATCCTCCAATGGATTGGATGAGGCCTGGCAACTGGATTGCCCCAAACGTCAAGGAGTGCCACAGCCTGGCTGCAGCAGTTCGGTTGCCGATGACCAGCACTTAGGAAATAATGCGGACGAGGCGGTCGGAATGAAATCGGCTACAAAAGCCGAACGGAATCGGGCTATCGTCTATTGGGTAGCCACCGCTCTTCTCGCTTTTGAACTCGGTCTTGGAGGAGTGTGGGACGTTTTGAGGGTGCCACAGGTTCGCGGAGTTACGGACCGTCTAGGCTACCCCGCTTATTTCCTCGTCATTTTGGGAGTCTGGAAGCTCCTCGGTGCCATTGCGGTAATCGTTCCGCGCTTTCCCCGGCTGAAGGAGTGGGCCTATGCAGGTATCGTCTTCAACCTGACGGGCGCGCTCGCGTCACACATGGCTTCGGGAGTGGTCGACGCCGGTACGGTGGCGTATCTGGTGATGATGATGGCAATCACCGCTGCCTCTTGGGCCTTACGCCCACCATCCCGCCGCGATTTCCCGGCTAACGAGCCAACGATTCAATCGTGACGTGCAGAAATCGTTCGCAGTGCGTCATTTTGCGGCGACGGCTTTCTTGGGAAACATCTCGCCGATCCGGCGAATTTGCGCGCCCACTGCCTTTAGCTTCTCTTCAATATGTTCGTAGCCACGGTCGATGTGGTAGACGCGGTCGATGATGGTCTCGCCATCGGCAACGAGTGCTGCGAGCACCAGCGAGGCCGAGGCACGCAGATCGCTTGCAAGCACGGCAGCGGCGCTGAGGGGTGACTTGCCCCTCACGACCGCGCGGCGTCCTTCAATCTTGATATTAGCTCCCATGCGTACCAGTTCCTGCGCGTGCATGAAACGGTTCTCGAAAATATTTTCCGTGATGATTGACGTGCCTTCGGCTTGCGTCGCGAGAGCCATGTACTGTGCCTGACAGTCAGTAGGGAATCCGGGATGCTCTTCAGTGCTCATGTCGGCGGCGGTGAGCGGATTGTCACCCATGACGCGGACGGCATCGGCGGACGACTTGGTTTTAACTCCGGCTTCGTGCAACTTGCTGAGCAGTGCGTCGAGATGAGAGGGATCACATCCGGCGATGTTGAGATCGCCTCCGGTCATGGCTCCGGCGATGATGAAGGTTCCCGCCTCGATGCGGTCAGGAATGATGCGATGCTTCGCACCTTTCAGTTTGCTGACACCCTTCACCCGAATGGTGGGCGTGCCAGCGCCTTCGATTTTGGCTCCCATCTTATTCAGCAGGTCGGCGAGATCAGCGACTTCGGGCTCGCGCGCGCAGTTCTGCAGAATGCTCTCGCCTTCAGCGAGTGTGGTAGCCATCAGAAGGTCTTCGGTTCCAGTGACGGTGATCTTGTCGAAAACGATCTCCGCGCCCTTGAGCCTGATTGCGCTGGCTTCGATGTAGCCGTGCTCTTGCGTGATTTTGGCGCCGAGGCGTTCGAGTCCTTTTATGTGCAGATCAATCGGGCGAGCCCCGATAGCACACCCGCCGGGGAGAGAAACACGGGCGCGTCCGCAGCGGGCGACCAGCGGTCCGAGAACCAGAGTGGAGGCACGCATCGTCTTGACGAGTTCGTAGGAGGCTTCCGGAGACGCCAGGTTCTCGCAGTGAATGGTGGTGCGGTGATGGGCGCGTCCATAGCCGAGTTCGACATCGGCGCCCATCGCGGCGAGCAGGTTGCGCGTGGTCTGAATGTCGCGGACCTGCGGAATGTTTTCGAGAATGACAGGCTGATCGGTGAGCAGGGCGGCGGCCATGCAGGGAAGGGCGGCATTTTTGGCGCCGCTCACGCGGACAGTGCCGAGCAGCGGCTCTCCGCCGCGGATGACGAACTTATCCATGAGTGAATCCTAGACATTATTTTAGCGGGGAAGCTGTCTACGTTTGTTGATTGGCAGGGAACTTTTCGGTACAGAGGTAACGGATGAACGCTGGGGGATTGCACGCTCTCGAAAAGGAGGGAGAGTGGGATATCTACAATGGCTGTCGAGATTCGCTCGACCGGACGGCCGAAGCGGCCGTCTCCACATGGATCACCTTAGCTTCTCGCCAGTTCAATCGCTTCGCGCACGTGGCCTTTGGACTTTTTGAGCGCAGCAGCGGCCTTGGATCGCGGCACTCTAGCGGCGAGCATGACGACCGCAACCGGAGTTCGGTTCCCACTGGCTTCGAGCGCATGTGCAGCGGCCTCGTGATCGGCCCCTGTAGCCTGCTCCAGGATGCGGATGGCACGCTGCACGAGTTTCTCATTTTTCGTCCAAACATTGACCATCAGGTTGCCGTAAACGTAGCCGAGCCGCGCCATGGCTCCCGTCGAAATCATGTTCAGCACCATCTTGTGGGCGGTGCCGGCCTTCATGCGCGAAGATCCGGCCAGGACTTCAGGGCCGACTTCGGTGACGATGGCGAAGTCGGCAACGCGTTCGAGGGGCGAGTCACGATTGCAGGTGAGTGCGATCGTGTGGGCGCTGTGGCTGCTGGCGTATTCGACAGCCGCGATGGTGAATGGGGTACGTCCGCTGGTGGCGATCCCGAGAACGATATCGTGCTTAGTGGGCTTGCGCTTCTTGATCTCTTTGATGGCGGGAGTAGTGTCGTCTTCGCTGGCTTCGGTAGAGGCGCCCAGAGCTCTCGACCCGCCGGCCATGATGTACTGCACGGTGCGGGCGCTGGTGTTAAAGGTGGGCGGGATCTCAGAGGCATCGAGGGCGCCGAGACGTCCACTGGTGCCAGCGCCAACGTAGATGAGGCGTCCGCCATGGCTGAGGCCGTCGGCAACGACGTCGATCGCTCGGGCTACCTGGGGCAGAGCACGGCGCACGGCGGCCGCAACGGTCGCGTCCTGGTCGTTCATCAGTTGGGCGATTTCGAGCGAAGACATCTGGTCGAGATTCGACACCGTGGTAGGAATCTGTTCGGTAGGGAGTTGCCTGAGGTCAGACTTCGCGGTACTGGTTCGGATCAAGCGATGCGCCTTTCGATTCAAGTGGGCCGACTGGATATTCTACGGAGTTTTGGTGAAAAGTAGTTTAACGATTTAATAAAAAGAACTGGTAACGATTTTGGGCCGAGATCTTGAATGCTAGCAACAGTGCTCGAGTACGCCCAATACCGTCTCGGCAATACGTTGGGCCTCAAAGGTGCATTCGCAGGTCAAATCAGGACGAGGAGTGTAGCCTCCACGAGCAGTGTCACGGGCAGTCGGTGTCACCTCTATTTTTTCGCCGTCCAATATGACGATGACATGCAACGCGGCAGCCTCGAATTGGCGCCAGGACTTCGCCTTTAGCGTCTTGAGAATCGGGCTACGATTCATGCTGCGAGGATCCGGCGGCGGAACATCCATCTGAAAAGAATTGAGAGCTGAAACGATGCTGTCCCCGAGATGAGCAGACGAACTTGAGCGGTCGAGTTCATATGCAGGCTCGACGGAAATCTCGAAACCCGGGTTCGTTCGGGCTGAAGCAACCACATAGATTGCCTTGGGTAAAAAGAACACTCCGCAGCTCCTCCGCTTCTTCAACTCTTCCCAAGTTCGTTCTGTTCCCGTCAACGTTCTCTCTCCAGGCTTTCAACAATCGCGTCATGGAATCTCGGCCGGATCTGTTTAATCGCATGGTTCGAGCAGTCAGGCCAGGTGCGATTGGTCAAAAGAGTGATGGAACTCTGGCGGTCGGGGTCGATCCAGAGAGAAGTACCTGTGTAGCCGAGGTGGCCAAAAGAATTCGGACCGAAATGCTTGCCGGATTGAGAGGGCGATGAGGGCGTATCCCAGCCGAGCGCGCGAGAGCTTCCGGGAGTGGAATCGCGGCGTGTGAATAGGGCAATGGTTTCCGGGCGAACGATGGGAGCCTCGCCTTCGAGCATGGCATTGGCAAATCTGGCGACATTGTCAGCCGTAGAGAATAAGCCCGCGTGCCCAGCGACGCCGCTGAGGATGAAAGCGTTCTCGTCCTGAACCTCGCCTTGAATGATGCGGTTGCGGAGCGTGCTGTGTGGCTTCGCTTGGCTATCGCCTGACTTCGTTGAAGAGCCAGGTAGAGCGCTCGGTTCGCGTTCGTCCGCGGTGGGCGGGATCTTCGGCCGAAGATCGGGCGGCGGACTAAAAGTCGTGTTCGACATCGCCAGTGGTCCGAAGACCTCGCGGCGGCAGAAGGCGTTGAGCGATTCTTCCGCGAGGCGCTCGAGTGCCACACCGAGGATAATGAATCCGATGTCGCTGTATTCGGCTCGCGTTCCGGGATCCGCCGCGAGGGGCGTGGTCAATGCCGCAGTGAGAAGTTGTTCGCGGGAGTGCACTCTCAAGAATAGCTTTTCGTATGCGGGCAGGCCTGAAGAGTGGGCCAGCAGCATGCGGAAGGTGACTTCGTGGCGGCGCGGATCGGTGTTGCCGGATGAGTCAAGAAGGAACTCAGGGAGGGTCCCGATGATGGGAGCGTCGAGTTCGAGTAGGCCGCGCTCGTAGAGAATCATCGCCACGGTTGTGGTGGCGACTGGCTTGGTTACCGAGGCCAGGTCGAACAATGTGGCGGGAGTGACCTCTGAATTGTTGGCGCAGGAATCCGCGCTTCTCTCAAAATCGGGCAGAAGCGGAGCACCCTTCTTATCTTCTTCATAAACAAAGCGCCCGAAGGACTTCAGGACCACAAGCTTGCCTCGAGATGTAACCGCGATGGATGCCGCAGGAAAGGCATGATGGGCAATGGCGTCGCGCAGGATTGCGAATGCAGAAGAGAAAACATCGTCCTGGTGGTCGAAGGTTGCTATTAGAGTTGGGTCGTCGCTACGAATATGAGTGCTCTCAAGAATTAGGGTATTCGCGGGTTATAGCAGAGTCTTACCTGAGGGTAAAGGTTTACGAAGCCTCTCTTCGCAGAGGACGGACCGGGGCACAGAGATTAAGATCGCTCCGATGCGGTACTGCTCTGGTTCGGAAGTGAATGTTTCGTACTTTGGTTCCTTGAGTCGGTGGCTCAGCGACGTGTACAGTTTCTATATCCTTCAATCTTTCTCAAAATCGCATATGGGAATCTCTTCGCGCCGTTGCAGGTCCACAGGTCTCATTCTTTCCATACTTACTCTAGCTCTGGTTCAGGCGATGATCGGTGCTGTTCCCGAACGAAAAACCTCAACGCCGAAGGCCGATGTCCAACTTGGGAACGTCGACTCGATCATCAACCAGTCGATCGCGGAGGGGAATATCCCTGGTGCGGTGTTGCTGGTTGGCCATAACGGCAAGGTGATCTATCGCAAAGCGTACGGGAGCCGCGCGCTGGAGCCAAAACGCGAACCGATGACCGTCGACACGATATTCGACATGGCTTCGCTGACGAAGGTTATCGCCACGACGACTGCAGTCATGCAGCTCGTCGAACAGGGCAAGATCCGGCTCAATGATCCGGTGGCGAAGTATTTGCCTGATTTTGCGCAGAACGGAAAAGAGGACATCACGATCCGGCAGTTGCTGACGCACTATTCTGGCTTGGCTCCTGATATCGATCTGACGCCCGCATTTGATTCGAAGGAGTCGGCGTATCGGCTGGCCTACGCGGAAACCCCGGCGCAGGCTCCGGGATCAGGATTCATATACAGCGACACGAATTTCATCGTTCTCGCTGCCCTCGTCGAAAAGGTATCCGGTGAGACGCTCGATGTCTACGTTCAGCGCCACATCTTCGGCCCGCTGAAGATGACGCACACGCGGTTTAATCCTCCAGCCGCATGGCGCGCAAAGATTGCTCCTACCGAGTACGACGACAATCAGCACATGCTACGCGGGGTGGTGCACGATCCGCGGGCGCGGCGAATGGGCGGCGTGGCCGGACATGCGGGTCTGTTCTCAACCGCAGACGATCTGGCAAAGTTTGCGCAGACGCTGCTCGACGGCGGTGATGGAATTTTGTCGGCCGTCACCGTGGCGAAGATGACGCAGCCGGAGACGCCACCGTCGGCGTCGGTGCTGCGTGGCTTCGGATGGGATATCGATTCTCCGTTTTCTTCCAATCGCGGCGATCTGCTGCCCATTGGATCGTTCGGGCATACGGGATTCACGGGCACATCGATCTGGATCGATCCAACAACGCAGACATACATTATTCTGCTGACCAATGCGGTGCATCCTCACGGCAAGGGAAATGCGATTGGCCTTCGTGTGAAAGTGGCGACCGAAGTAGCTGCGGCGCTGTCATTGACTCCAGATGAAAAAGAAGCTCTGCGCTGGAAGAGCCTTACCGGTTACAACGAGGCCTACAGCGCGGCCAGACGGATGAGTGCGCGCAACGGCACGGTGAAGACCGGAATCGACTTGCTCGAAGAGCGCAACTTCGAAGGGCTAAAGGCAGTCGAGGGCAAGAAGCATATCGGGCTGGTGACAAACCAGACCGGGGTCGATGCCTCGGGGAAGAGAACGATCGACGTGCTGGCGCAGGTGCCGGGGATTTCGCTGGATGCGATTTTCAGTCCGGAGCATGGCGTGACGGGCACGCTCGACACCACAGATATCAACAACTCAAAAGATGCGGCGACGGGTGTTCCCGTGTATAGTGTGTACGGAGGCAGCGATGCCGCGCGGCGTCCGCCGCCGGACGTGCTGCGCACGCTGGATGCGATTGTTTTCGATATCCAGGATGCAGGCGTTCGCTTCTACACGTACGAAACGACCTTGGGATATTTTCTGGAAGCAGCAGCCAAAGCCGGAATCGAAATGATCGTACTGGACCGTCCGGACCCGATCACCGGATCGTTTGTGCAGGGCCCGGTTGCCGACGAAGGAAAAGAGAGCTTCACGAACTACTGGACCGTCCCGGTACGGCATGCGATGACTATGGGCGAGCTGGCGAAGATGTTCAACGCCGAGCGCAACATCAATGCGAAGCTCACAGTCGTCGCTATGGAAGGCTGGGAACGCGGAGACTGGTTCGATTCGACCGGGCTGGAATGGGTGAATCCGTCGCCGAACCTGCGCAGCGTGACCGAGGCGGCGCTATATCCGGGCGTGGCGCTGATTGAAGGCACCAACGTTTCTGTGGGACGTGGCACAGATACTCCCTTTGAACTGGTCGGCGCACCCTGGATGAAGAGCAGGGAACTGGCCGCCTACTTGAACACCCGCGGCGTGGCGGGGGTACGCTTTGTGCCGGGGACGTTCACTCCGACCTCGAGCAACTACAGCGGGCAGGAGTGCCAGGGAGTGAACATTGTTCTGACGGATCGGAACGGCTTCGACGCGCCAGAACTAGGAATCGAGCTGGCGGCGGCGTTGCATAAGCTTTATCCGGCGGAGTTCAAGATGGAGAAGATGCAAGGGTTACTCGTAAACCAGGGTGCTTACGACGCGTTGAGCGCGGGCGAAGACCCGCGACGCATCCAGCAGGACTGGATGGAAGCGCTGGAGAAGTTTGGGAAGATCAGAGAAAAGTATTTGATCTACAAGTAAGATCGAACGTTCAAGGCTCGTGGGTTCTCCAACCGCCTTAGATCGTCATTTTTGGCTCTGCTTAATGCTTGGCCGGAAGGCTATTCACGAAGGCGGTGATCTGTGAGATCACTTCATCCTCGCGTGAGAGGAATATGTAGTGGGTGGCGTTGGGGACTACGATCACCTTTGCATGGGGCTGCTCCCGAAAGATCGCAATCTGCGATTCCTTGCGACTCATTTCTGCGGCTCGGGAGGCTGCGAGTTTTGCCGGGTCGCTCGTCTGACCTGGAGTGGGGGCTCCGGGATAAGCGATAATCGCTAGAAGGGGCGTATCGATGGAGTGAAAACGTTCTTCTGCGAGCATCACAGATTGGTTTGGATACCCGTGCCCAAGTGACTCGCCAACGCTCCCGGCCTCACCGATACGAAAATCCTGTCGCACCTCCGTCTCGGGGATGATGCCACCGAAGTAGCCCTTCATATAATTCTGGAAGGCAGAAATGCTGGCAAGGTCACTGGCTTTCGGGGATGGGCCGGTTCCGCCCTCGACTTCGGCTTGAAGGTTGGCAAGGTTTGCCCGAAAAAGTGCCATGTCCTTCAATGTCTTCGATATGAGGACATCATCGAAGAGGTTCCTTTGTAGCGCCGAAAGATCGTCCCTGAGCTGCGCCAAAGCCGGTGTGTAGTCGCCATATTTGGGATCGTAGAGCGCAAAAGTGCCTCCGGCATCGAGATAGATGAGCGCCGCGGCACGCCCTGGATGGAACGTCGAGACGGCGCTCAGTTCTTCTCCTGCGATCGAATGCCCGACAAGAACAGGATCAGTGAGGTGCAAGGCGTCAAGAACCGCAACGACATCGTCTCCGAGCCGCCGTGGATCATATCCCGTTTGAGGCGCGGAAGACTGGCCAAACCCGCGTCGTGTAATCCCAATGACGTGATAATGCGCCGCGAGCTTCGGCCCTAAGCTGTCAAAAACGTGAGCTGTGTTTCCGAGACCTGCGAGAAGTACGAGGGTACGCCCAGTTCCTCCCCAGTCGAGCACCTCAAGCCTTACCGCTGGCTGAACGTCAACGAACTGGGTTTTGAGCGCAGTCTCGCCCTGAGAGGACGGAGCACTCTGGGCACAAGCTGTGCAGGCTATTAGCGCAAAGACAGTCGTCAGGATTTGCCGGCCCATTATTTCCTCTTCACCTTATGATGTTTAGCAATCCTAGCGCATCAGGGTTTACCGGTTTCCGTTCAGCCGCCAATCGATGGGTGGAATTTTTGGCGGCTGAACAATGACATTAACGCTCAAATACAGCTCTAATGGATTATTCTTTGTTGGTATTTGAAGCCGGCCAGTATCACTGGTTGGGAGGTTCAATCATATGCCTCAGTCTAGGTTCTTCTCAGTCCTCTTAACGGTCCCAGTGTTGTTCACGGGTCTGGCGTCTGCGCAGGCTCCTTCACCGAAAGACGTCGATCTCGCGGCACCGGATGGAACCAAGTTGCGCGCGACGTTCTTTCCGGCATCAAAGCCCGGCCCTGGCGTGCTTCTGCTGCACATGTGCAATACGACTCGGAAATCGTGGGAACCGGTCGCCCTTGGGCTGAGTAAAGCCGGAATCAATGCGCTCACCATTGATAACCGCGGCTTTGGTGAGAGTGGAGGCCCGCGCTTCGAGGGAGGGACGCCGGAGGTCAGGCAGCAGTTGAATGAGAAGTGGCCGGATGACTTTGAGACAGCCTATCAATTTCTGGTTTCCCAGCCCGGCGTCGATAGAGCACGAATCGCTTTCGGCGGCGGAAGCTGCGGCGTCGGCAATGCCGTCGATTTGGCAGAACGCCATCCCGATGTAAAAGCTCTGGTACTGCTCGCCGGTACCACGAATGTGAAGGGCATCAACTTTATTGCGGATCATCCCGAGCGGCCGATCTTTACGGCGGCGGCGGCCGACGATGAATACAACAATGATACGTTGCAATTAATGCAGTGGACGGCGGATCTGTCGTCCAATCCGCGCACGAAGTTTTCCGGATTTAAAGACGGAAAGCACGGAACCGAGATCTTCGGTCCGCATCCGGAATTAGTGCAGCAGATCGTGGCCTTCTTTGTGGACACGCTGGTTACAAAACCAGTGGATCTGAAAGCGACAGTCCCCTCTAACAAGACTCCGGCGTCAGAATTCTGGAGGCTTGCCAGCCAGAGGGGTGGCGCCGCCCGGGCGGCCGACCTGTATCGTGAAACGCATAAGCGTGATCCACGAGCATATGTGTTCCCGGAGTTCGCCATAAATCTGCTCGGCTATGACCGTCTGCAGGCGGGCGACAAGGAGGACGCCATCGAACTCTTCAAGCTCACCGCGGAGGCGTATCCGGCCTCGGCCAATGCTCAGGACAGCTTGAGCGACGGGTACATCGCCACGGGCCAAAAAGACCGTGCTCTCGCGGCTGAGGAGAAATGCTTAGCGTTGCTGCCGGCAGATCCCAACAACGCAGAGTTCAAGGCGCAACTCGGAAAAGTTGCACAGGATAAGATCGCAAAACTGAAAGCTGAACTGAAGTAGAGATGTCCGCCCGGACGAGTTGCATAGGTCCTTTGGCCCGCAAACTGCGCGCACCTCAGGATGACAATGCTGTGGTCGAATGAAGAACTCCGATAACGCCGGCGCCGTCCCTGGCTCTCCTTCGCCAGCCTCGTCATGAACTACTGAGTGGGGTAACCGTCCCTCGAATGCACATTCGTAATTTGAAATTATTCGACGCTGGCCCCAGAATCACCTTGCCCACCACTTCGTAGTCAGCATTCGTGGTTTCCTGCCTGGAAGCGACGCCGCTGAGCCGATCCCCTCTGGCCAGATTGGAACCTGAGAGGCCATGTCTCGTCGAAAGGCAACTATTCTCTGCATTGACGACCACTGGAACGGCCTGATCGGTCGCAAGAAGTTCCTCGAACAGAACGGGTACGAGGTTCTGGAAGCGAGCGGTGGCGATGAAGGGTTGAAGCTATTTCTCTCGCGCAGCGTGGACGCGGTTGTCCTGGACTACCAAATGCCCGGAATGAACGGGGATGTAGTCGCCGCGAGGATGAAGCGCATCAATTCGCAGGTCCCTATCATGCTTCTGTCGGCCTACGGACCTTTGCCCAAGAACAAGCTCCGGTCGGTGGACTCATTCCTATCAAAATCGCAACCTCCGAACATTCTTTTGTCGACCCTGCAAGGCTTGCTGAGCGACCAACATAAGACTTTTTTCTCCCGTTGGTTTGACCAATGGAAGAGCCGAAATCAGGTGAATCCGTGAATCTCTTGAAGCTAATTCTCCGGCAAGGTTGCACCCACCGCTTTTCGTGGCCGCGCATCGACGACAATGGGCGTCATTATCAGATTTGCCTGGCTTGCGGAACGGCCTACGAATACGACTGGACAGCCATGCGTAGAACGGACCGCCTGGTTACAGCCGTGCAGCAGGATTTGCACGGCAATCCTGTTTCGCATTCCGTATTTCCGGCTCGATAGGCGAACCGAAGCACATCCGGATATGCAAATGAGTTATTTCTTTCAACGCCGGCCTCCAAGACGCGCCCCTCGCGTAAGTCTGCGCGGCAGGATCTCGGCTGTGATTCGTCTGGAGAACGGGCGACAGATCTCCTGCAAGTTGCAGCAACTTTCCATCACGGGAGGTCTATTGGATCTTGCAACTTACCTGGAAGAACGAGCCTGGGTGGATATTACGATCTATCTGAGTTCAGCCGCCGTGCGTGCCACAGCCGAAATGATGTTTCCGATGCGAGGCGGCACGGGATATTTGCAGCCATTCCGCTTCACGAGCCTTGGGCAGGAAGAGTTGCACGTATTGGACGGAGAAGTCACGGAATTGCTCAAGCAATCCCTGAGAACAAAAGCCGGCGATTCGGCGTTGCGGGCGCCGAGATTTTACTTGGAGTCGTGGTAAACGATCCTTGCCGCACGTGGCTAGTGCTAGTTGGAAATCAGATCAAATGAGTATTTCGGGAGTCAATTCAGGCACGACCCGCGAACTCGTGGGTCTCGGTCGACACTTTCACTCGTTCGCCCTCTTTAATGAAGAGGGGGACGCGAATTTCAATGCCGGTTTCTAACCGGGCGAGCTTAGTTACGTTGCCGCCTGTCGAGTCGCTGCGGGCGCCCGGCTCCGTCTGTGCGACGACTAGTTCCACGTGAGTTGGCATCTGCAAACCGATGGGATTCCCGTTGTATTTGTGAATCTGGATGATGAGTCCTTCGGCAAGGAAGTCCCGAGCGTCTCCGATCATGTCCTCGGAGAGGGTCAGGGTCTCGAAACTTTCCTGGTCCATGAAGTAGAAACCGTCTCCGTCGCTGTACAAGAAGGATGCCGAGACCATTTCGAGGTCCGGTTCCTTAAACTTGTCGCTGGCCTTGAATGTCTTATCGAAGACCGCACGGGTGATGAGATTCCGCATCTTCAAGCGGACCAGAGTCTGAGCGCCCCTGGCGGTGGGCGTGGAAACCTCTGCTTCCAGGCAGTGGAATGGAGTGTTCTCGAACTCAAAGAACATCTTGCGCTTTATGTTGATGGCGTCGATCAATGCGGCCATGAATTCCTCAAATATCCCAGAGATTTAAAGATCAGGCCGGAAGCGTGAAAGTAATTTTCTTCGGCGGACCCGGTGCGGTTCATCAAGGAGCGACCAGCGATAGGATAGCAGTTAGAAAGCTGTGCCGGCCTCCGGCAAAACCCATCCTGCTGCTGGCTGATATTTCGGGGCGCGAACATTCGACTCAGTCAATGAGCGATGCAGTGATAGTTTACTAGCTACGTTTCACAGGCCAGGCTGCTCACCCGATAATCACCGCGGCGATTTCGTAATCGTCCACACGAGGCACGGTGAAGCGCAACACCGAGCCTTCAAGTCGGAAAGGAATTGTCTTGTCGGAGCGAAGCAAGTCCACCGCCTTGACCTTCACTGCGCCGGGTAACGTCATGCTGACCGTTTGCGGCCCAAGCGGATAGACCGTGCTCAGCCATCCGTGGTGCGCGTTTGGGTTCGTGTAGTTGAGCAGATGAACAGCGTAACCCGGCGTGGTTTCCCAGGCAAAAAGCTCCAGCAATCCTTCGCCCTCAACGTGGATGACGGCTTCACCTTGAGTGATCCAGCGGATGGTGTTGTGCAAAAGACGCAGGAGATCGCCGTGGCCGGTTAGCCAGAAGGTTCGTTCGATGTCTCCGGGAAAGTAGGCGAGGCGGCTGGAGCCGACTTCACGCAACACGACTGCCGGCTCATCGGTGTGCGAGACCGGTGGGTAAGCCAACTCCGGAGGATATGCTACGAAGCCCGGAACAACCGTCAGAACCGGATCCTGCACCGGCTTCAAGGGCACACGGTTTTGCGCACCGGGAAGCCAGTTAGTGTCTGAGAAGCCTCCGAGGATGGGATGACTGCGTTCGATGCGCCCGTAGTAGGCGTTGCCGTTCGTTCCGATCACATCTCGAGCTTTGTTGATGCCGAGCAGCTCGCCGAGGCCAAACTCGTCGCGCCGTTGCAAGTTTTCGTCGTATAGGCTCGTTTCGAAGCTCGCCATGATAGAACCGCCGGAACGGACATAATCGCGGATCTGTTGGCATTGGCGGTCGCTCAGCATGGCAATGTTCGGCAAAATCAGCGCGCGGTATTTGCCGATACGTTCCAGATCGAGTCGGTCTTCGTGAACGAAGTCGAAGGCGAATCGGCCGTTGAGCAGTGTCGTATAGATTCCGTGCGTCGTCTCCCGCATGTAGTCGTACGCGTGAGCGGCGGAGGGTCCCGGATAGAGAAGTTGCGTGCTCTGTCCCATCACTATGCCGATGTTCGCGAGCGATCGGCGGGGCTTCAGATGCGCATCGTGCTTCTTCGCCCACTGAAAATAATCCGAGCCGACTTTTTGCCAGCGGCGATCTTCTCCGAATCCTGCCTCTGAGCCGATGAAGTGATAGTAGAGTGCCATGCCGCTGGCAACAGTTTCGTTCAACCACATTTTTGCTTCTGCGGGATTCTTCGACGCATTGCGCCAGCGTACTGAGCCGGTCGAATAAGCAGCCGTGACATTCGCTGCGAATTTTCCCTCCATCATGGCGCTGCACACGCGGCCTTGCAGACTGCATCCCCAAACTGTGGGATCTTCGGAGGTGCGGCCCTGATTGTCGGCCTGGAACCAGGCTGCGACTTTGCCGAGTCGATCAAGGTTGGGGCCGCAGCGGACATTACCACCAAGGTTTGCGAAGAAAAAGCTGTTGGACTTCTTCTCTTTGGCGATAGCGTCGTATTTTTGCCAGAGCTCGAGAACGCGATCATTGAAAGCGCGCCAATACGCGGTAGTGTTCGAAGGGGGAAGCTTGCTGCAGATGGCGCAATGACAGTTGGGCAACTCGCCGATCGGAGGCCATCCATTGGTGTAGAAGCAATCCACGTCATAGAGCAAATTAATTTCGCGCATGATCGCCGGAATGTAATCGTCCATGTAGCTGGTGAACATGCAGGTGTGGAATAAGCGTGGATCTTCATCGCGAAAGAGGACGGAACCCTTGGCGTCACGCATGGCCCACTCCGGATGAGCCTCAAGGGCATCGCCCCAGTTCAGGTCCGGACTCATCCGGGCGACGACGCGCATACCGCGCTTGCGGGCGGCGGCGACGCATTCGCCGAAGAAATCGCGACCATTGAGAAATTTTCCGTGACGGTGAAATTGCACCTTGGAAGGATAGAAGGCGAGGATCCCGGTTACGCTGATGAAAACGATATCGGCGCCAGCCGAGTGCCAATAATCTGCCCACTCTTCAATGTTCATCACAGCCGGGTCGTGCTCCGTCATGTTGCTCTGACCGACCCGGCGAATGTTCTGCTGCCAGGGCAAGGTTGACGGATCGACGGGAACCAGCCTGGCCGGCAGAGGAATGAGTTTCGGAGAGTTGCCGCTGATGGCCACGTCGGCGATCGTTTCCGCCGAGATCGTCGCGGGAGCAAGTGTCTGGATGGCCGCCGCCAACGGAAGCGACGGTGCGCTGGTCTTGAGGAAGGTGCGCCGGTTAAGCATGCGGTCCATTATGGACGATCACCGCCTTCCGTGCGCGGGCCCGAAGAGTTGCGATGCTTTGATCCGCAGTTGATCGGATGAACCTGGCTATCGGGAGATTCGTACTCACGATCCGAGAGGGCGGGGAATCCGCGTCAATCTCTTTCTCGATTCCGCAGAGTTCCTGCTCTTTATGGGACGAAGAGTCTATAGCCCCACAGATCCCGCGGATAACTCCATGCCAGCAAGAGCGCATCCTAGCGGCTAAGCCGTGGTAATCTCGGGCTTACGAGGGCTGTTCGCCCAGTGAGGTGCCGAATGCGCGTAATTCTGACTCTGCTTCTGGTTTCGGGGATGGCTTGGGGACAAGCTCCCGATGCGGCTAAGCCCGCCACTGCTCCTGCTGTCCAGAATTCTGCACAGGGCTCTAGTACCGCCAAGCCCTCGCTGTCAGCTGAAACTGGGAGCACCGAGCACGACGCGAAGGGCTGGGTCATTCCGTCCGGCTCAAAGGTTCCCCTCTCACTCAAGCAGGCGATCTCGACCAAGAATGCGCGCGAGGGAGATGCGGTGTATGCGGAAACGTCATTTCCATTCGTGATGAATGATCGCATCCTGATTCCGGCGGGCACGTACATTCAAGGGAAAATTTCGCATGTCGAGAAGCCCGGGCGCTCTAAAAAGCGCGCCGAATTGCTGATTCACTTCACGTCGATGATCTACCCGAGCGGCTACACGGTGATGCTGCCAGGAGCGGTCGAGAATACACCGGGTGCTGACAGTAATCATGTAAAGGACACGGAAGGAACGATTCAGGCGGACAAGGACACGGGCAAGCGGGTGGAAGATGCGGCCAAGGGTGCAGCCGTCGGAGGAACCGTAGGGACAATCGGCGGCGTTGCAGCCGGTGGACTAAATGGAGCGCGATATGGCGGGCTAGCCGGTCTTGCGGGTGGCGTGGCATGGGCGCTGCTGAAGCATGGCCCGGACGTGAAACTGGATGTCGGTACATCGATTGAGATGGAGATCCAGCGGGATGTGCCGGTGGACGCGAACCGCATCCAAGTCGCTCGAGCGCAGTAGCGCAGGCTCCGGGCTTCCGCTAAGTCCCGCACGCATCAAGCCAAGCAATGCTTCGGCGCTCGATTTGCTCTCCTCTTTCTATCGACTGCTATACAATCCGCGATAGGGGCGTTGTCGGCGCTCCCTCATGGGAGGCTTCATGCCTGAGATCTTAGGCGGATTTACTACCATCATCATCGTCGTTCTGGCTATCTACATTCTTAGTTCGATCAAGATTCTGGCCGAGTATGAGCGCGGTGTCATTTTCCGGTTAGGTCGCCTGTTGCCCGCAGCCAAAGGCCCCGGTGTGATTCTGGTGTTCGCGCCAGTCGACCGGATGGTGCGTGTGTCTCTGCGGCAGGAGGCACTCGAGGTTCCTCCGCAGGACATCATCACTCGCGACAACGTCACGTTGAAGGTGAACGCGGTCATCTTCTTGCGTGTCATTGAGCCGCGGAAGGCGGTCGTCGAAGTTTCGAATTACGTCTATCAGACTTCGCAGTTTGCGCAGACCACGCTGCGATCGGTGCTGGGCGAGCAGGAACTCGACGAGTTGCTGGCGCATCGCGACAAGATCAATTTGCGGCTCCAGAGCATTCTCGATACGCACACGTCTCCCTGGGGCGTAAAGGTCACCAATGTTGAAGTGAAGCAGGTCGATCTGCCGGAATCGATGTTGCGCGCGATGGCGAAACAGGCCGAGGCGGAGCGCGAGAAGCGATCCAAGATCATCCATGCGGAAGGCGAGTTCTCAGCGGCGCAGCGGCTGGTCGACGCGGCGCACTTGCTTTCAAGCGAACCGGTCAGTGTTCAATTGCGCTACCTGCAGACGCTGACGGAAATAGGTGTGGAGAAAAACACGACGGTCATTTTCCCCGTGCCCGTGGATTTCTTCTCGGGCATTCAGAAGATGCTGGGAAATGCGGGTGATGCGACCAAGCCTGCGGCGCCGGTGGCGAGGACCGCGTAGGATTTGGACTCATCCAGATTGATCAGGTCGATAGCCTTCATTTCTCCCAAATCGAGGAGAGATGCGGGACCCGGCCTTAATCGGTTGCGCGCGACTGGAGTGGAACTATGACTTCGTCTGAAGATACTGAGATAACACTGGGGACGGGAAAGCTGCTGGTACTGTTTTTCGGGCTGGTAGCGATCTGTGCTCTGTTCTTCGCTCTGGGATATTCGCTTGGGCGGAAGTCTGAGCCTACGATTGCGAGCGCCAGCACATCGACCACCTTGCCAGCTTCCACGAGCACAGCCAAGACAAGCAGCGGATCGGGCGCCCCCCCGATGACTTTCTACAAAGCGGTCGAGCAGAAGGACGCAAATTCCGATCTGACGCCTCCGGCCGAAACCAAGACCGACACCACAGTTGCTCCCGCGGCCACGACTTCCACTCCAACGCCTCAGTCTGCTGCGGTCGATCCGACGACAACCTTGCCAGCCACCGGATACTTCGTGCAAGTAGCGGCCGTCAGCAAGGAGGAAGACGCACAGGCGTTGGTGGATGCGCTCAAGAAAAAGGAGTATCCGGCATTCGTGGCAGCGCAATCTGCGTCCGATAAGCTGTTCCGGGTGCAGTTGGGACCATTCGCTGAAGTGAAAGATGCGGAGACGATGCGCACACGGCTGGTCGGGGACGGGTATAGCCCGATCCTAAAAAAGTAGCCGCCATAGTCCTCAGCGCGACCCTAGTCCGGTGCGGAATGACAGTCTCCTGAGACCTCTGCCTCCCTCTACTACATTGACAGTCATCGATTGTCGAGGTATCTCTTGTCTACCATGACTTCCGATGCATCGCTCGATCGCGCGCTTCACGCCATTGCTGACCCTACCCGCCGCCGCATCCTGATGGCTTTGAAAGAGCGAGTAGCTGAAACGAAATCTGCCGCGGAGAAACCTGTCCATGGCCCATGCCTTTGTGGAGGCGAGATCGAGGAGCGGATTCAGCTCTCGCAACCCACAATTTCGCATCATATGCACATTTTGAGAAAAGCAGGACTGGTCGAGGCGACGAAGCAGGGCCAGTGGCGTTGGTATCGGCGAAACGAAAAGGCGATTCGTGAGGTGGTGAAGACACTGCGCGGAAAGCTGTAGTGCCCTAAACTCCGGTATTGTTGCTTTCACTTTGGCGGCGAGGAAGTTGACAGTCCCATCTGTGCACGTAGTTCCTGCCATTCGTGGGTCATCCGCGGATCGTGCGAGAGTTCGACCGCACGGTGCAGCGACTGCTCAGCCTTGGGCAGATCATTGAGCTCAAGCTGGCACTGTCCCAGGCCAGCCCACGCGAACCAGTCCTGCGGGTATTCGCGAATGACTTCGATAAAAGTGGGAACAGCTTCGTCGCAGTGTCCAGCATCACCCAAAGCGATGGCTGCTTGTACATGAGCTCTCGCCAGATTCAAAGCGACGGGGGCATTGTGCGGCGCAATCTCATGGGCAACGGTGAAGACAGTCAGGTCGTCTTTCCAGATGCTCTCCTGCTCAACAGTGAATACCGCGAAGGTGATCGCTAGCAATCCAGCTGCGAGGAGCAATGGGATGCGAAGCTCTTCCGTTAGCTGCCACACGGTTGCGAGTAGAAGCATCAGACCCGCGAGGGGCAGATAGGTGTAGCGACCGTGCAGGAAATCACCGGGATTCAAAACGTTCAGGTTCAATGTGAGAAGAATTGGCAGCAGCAGCGTAAGCCAGCCCAGTACTAAGGCACACTCCACGCCCACAGCCTCTCGGTCAGGAAGATTCCGTCGGGCCTTTCGCCATGCCCAGATCGATCCCCATGCGAGCAAGATTACGGCGCACCCCACGCCTAAACCGGGCAAGAGAACACCGCGCACAGAGAATGTGCTGATCTCGAGGGGATCGGCAAAAGCATAGATTCGGACAGGCCAGAGCAAAACTTTGACGTAAAACCAAAGGATCGCCGGCGCCGAAAGCAAAACAGTACTCAAGGGCAAGTTTTGCGTACGGGCTCCGAGCGCCCCACTCCCCAGGGCACTGAAACGCAAGAGAAAGTAGATCAGCGTGACGCACCAAAACGGAAGGGTGCGCCGGAATGCTGCGAGCAATATCGCTCCGGGACCTACGCCTTCGCCGTTACTTCGTTTGCTCGCTTCTTCAGAAGACACCAGAAGTGTTAGCGCAAACAGGATCGGCAGCAGCACGATGGCAGTTTCCTTGACGAACAGAGCAGTCAGGCAGAGGAATGCAGAGGCGATCAGCCAACCAAATGAAGACTGGCTCTCGCCGCGGGCGTGGCTTGCCTTGCGTATCTTCCTGCTGGATTTTGCCGCGAGGGTCGCGGCGTTCGCAGAAACTGAGTCGGCATATTTGAGGTACAAAAGCACGCTGCCGAGCATTGCGACAGACATCAGGGGGTCCGGTACGGTAACCCACGCCACCGACTCCGTTTGGGCTGGATGCAGCGCGAACAGAGTGGCGGCAAGCAACGCCGCAGTGCGGTCCCTCAGTAACTTCCAAGCCAGTAGTCCAAGCAAAATTGCAGCGAGCAAGTGTTTCAGGATGCTGAGTAGATGCCATCCCCAGAAAGACATTTCGCTGAGGATGAAATTCAATCGCATCCAGAGAATGAAAACGGGCCGGTAAAAGCTTGAAGGACCTCCGGTGAATTGCGCCCAAACATAATTCGTAAAGTAGTCCCAGACGTGACCGGCCGTCTGCACGCGCGGATCGTTCACAAATCGGTGATCATCGAGAATGAACTGATAATTCAGCGTGGGGCTGTAGGCCGCAAAGACCGCGAAGATGATGGCAGCGGCTGCCAGCGACAACGTCAGGGGCGAAAGCAAATCCCGCGCTCTCGCCACTGGTGGTGGGTCAGAAGCCTGCTGCGGGCGCGTCGACGGGGGAAACTTCATGGGAAGATAATGGAAGAAAATTGTCTCACACGCTTTTGGCCATTTGCAGTCTCTTAATGCGTGCCAAGCGCCCATTTCTCGAGATCGCCAGTCGAGCGCATCAAGCCCAGCTCGGCGCGCTGCAGGTCGAAGGTAACGTCCTGCAAGGTGATAAAGCGCTCGCTGAGTTGGGAGCGGGCATCGTCGAGATCGTGCAGATTTGCCGTACCGGCGTCGATGCGAGTCTGCGTGGCTGTCAAAGTCTTCTCTGCTAGTTCATATTCCAGTTGGGCGACATCGTGCGCGGCTTGCAATTGAGCAACAGAACGGTGCAGGCGAAGAGTCTCCTCAGAAGCTTTATCCCGTGCGGCTTGCGCCTGCTTGTTAGCCTTGAGCGCGTCGGCATCCGCCAATTGGGCGCGCGCTTTCTGCGACGCATTGAACAATGGAAAGCGGATGCTAACACCCACAGTCGCATTGTTTTGCTGAAACGCGTTCGTCACGCACAGAAATTCACCCAAAGATGTCAGGCAAGGCTTCGAGGGGATGTAGTAGTTCTGAAAGTTGTTGAATTTCGAAAGTAGTGCGTATTGGGCCGCAAAATCGACGCTGGGCAACAGCGCACGATGCTCCGCTTGAGCGCGCAGATACTGGGCTCGGGCATGCTCGACGGCTGCTTCGACGGAAGGAGCGGCGGCTGCGGAGTTGTTGGCTGTCTCGTCCGCGGGTAATGGCGGCGGTGCGGGAAACGAATCTGGATCGGTCTGGATGCTCGCTGCTGGCAGTCCAGTTAGCTTAGCGAGGTGCTCGCGGAGTACGTCCGCAGATCCCTTGGCTTCCGCTACCCGCAGGCGGACACGCGCCGCCGATAACCGAGCTCTGGTTCCGTCAATCTCAGTGTCGACCCCTTCTTTTACGCGATCGGCAATGTCGGCCTGAAATTTCTCCGCTTCGGCTTGGGTTTCCTGCAACCTGACCATTCGTTCTTCCCATTTCGCAAGTTCGGCGTAACTCTGCGCGGCGTCTTGGATGATCGCATTGCGCTGATCTTTCGTGTTGAGAGAAGCCATTTTGGAATCGGCCTTTGCGGCCTGAATAGAAGATCGCAGCGATGGGTTCAGCAATGCGGATTGCGCGTTGATATTGAAGAGAGAAGGGGCAGAGCCTTCCAGTGCGAGAGGAAAACCGAAAGAGTATCCGAGGCCGGCGCCCGTCGTGAGCTGCGGGATATAAGTGTTACGCAGTTCACGGTAGGCGGCGTCCATGCGTTGCTCGTCGGCCGTAGCAATTGCACCGGCAGTAGCGTGCGACAGGGCGAGTTCTACGACGCGCTTCAAAGGGATCGGTTCGGCCAGCAACGACGCTGGAAGCAATAAAACCGCCACGATTGGTTGCAAGGCGAGCGAAGTAATTCTCAGCGGGCGGCACGATGTCATCATTGCGTCCCTCTCCAACACCAAGTTCGTTCAAACGTATGAATCTTTCGATGCAAGCGAAATTCTAAATGCCCAAGGGCTCGCGGGCGTGACTTTTGAGAGTACAGGAGTGCTGACCCTCGATCGGCCGCTTAGGAGCGGCCGATTCGCTTCAGGTCGTCTTTAGCACGGGGATAGTCGTGAAACAATGCCAGAGCGGCACGAAATTCCTGAGCCGCACCCTGCTGGTCGCCTGTCTTTTCGAGAAGTTCGCCGAGAATCGTGTGCGCTTTGAATGCGGGACCTTCTTCGCATAAACGATTCGCAAGATAACGCCGGACGAGCCGAACACCCAAAGGATAGTCGCGTTGGGCCCGAAGCAGCAGATTGCCTGCATGCATCAGGGATTCGGGATGGTCGATAGGAGCGTTCTCGGCATGTTGCAACGATTCTTCCATTTCCTGATAACGACGCGCGTACATGAAGAAATTTGCCAGGTCGACCCATCCGCGAACCCCGGAGTTGCTGGCCGCGATTTCGGCGCGATACTCTCGTTCTGCTTTGGCAGGGTCTTTTTCTTTCTCCGCGATGCGGGCTAAGACCCAGTGCGCCATGGCTGGATTGAGAGGCATCAACTCTTCCGCTTGCCGGTATGACTTGTCTTTACCTCCGCCGATAATTCCCGGGGCCTCGGCATAGAACTCACCGAGATCCACGCGCGCTTCTACATTCTTAGGATCGAGTTCGACGGCGCGTTCAAAGGCAGCACGGGATTTCTTAGCCAGTCCAGGGGCGCTGAGAAATCCCGAGCGATCTGCTTTTTCGCCGTACACGCGGCCCAGCCAGAGATAGTAAGAACTGTTTTGCGGATCGAGATTGACAGCGCTCTCACAGGCTGCGATGCCACGGTCCCATTCTTCCATCATGAAATAGGCGCGGCAGAGCATATTGTCCGCCGCAGAATCATGGGGAGAACGTACGATCTGCTGCTGAAGATCCCGGACCAGTTCGTCGACGTGACCCGACGTCAGCAGTTCCATTGGAGACGGAGATGCACCTCCAACGGAAACCAGGATCAAGGCCAGGAATACAGCCGCCGACAAAGAACAGGTGAGGGATCTGAGGCGCAGCATGAAACCGGTCGCGCGCATAGATCAGGGCACGACCTTCACAGCGGCGCCGTCCGACAACGGCTTCATCTCTTCGGCTGGCATCGCGACTGCATCCCCCTCGGAAAGTCCAGAGGCAATCTCAACTCGCGTGAGATTCTGCAATGAGAAAGTGATGGCTTCGCGTTTCAAATGGTTGTCGACGATCCGGAACACATACGGTGCGCCGTCATCTATGTGCAGAGCATCGCGTTGCAAGGTGAGGACGTTGTTATGTTCGGCGACAACAATGGTGACGCCAACATTAATATTCGGCAGCAGGCGCAAGTCCTGGTTGTCGATCAGACAGGTGGTCTCACCTACGTTTCGGTTTCCATGCAACTTCACGGTGGAGGGAACTGTGCTCACGGTGCCAGTCCATGTACGACCGGGAACGGCGTCCCATGTAACTTCGACCTTCTCTCCTGCCTGGAGGCGGCCCACGTCCGGTTCGTCGACAAAGGCGCGAGCGAGCACATGCGAAAGATCGGCTTCCTGCAGGAGCAAATCTCCGGCTTGCACAAAGGCTCCGAGTTTCACAGGAAGGGAATAAACGATGCCCTCGAGCGGGGCGCGCACGCTCGACTTGCTAAGAGCGTCCTCCGCACTCTCGTACGCGGCTTGCGCTTCTGCGGCTTGCGCTTCGGAGCTCGCGACTTCCGGTGCCGAATAGCGATCTTTCTGCTTTTGTTCCGCCAGATTCAGGTCAGCTTGTGCATTTTCGAGAGTCACTTCCGCTTGCCGGACCTCCCCGGGAGACGCGGCCCCCTGCTGCTGCAAGCGCTTGAGGGCATCGAGATTTCGCTGGGCGACGTTGCGAGCGGCGCGAGCTTTGGTAAGCTGTGCGTTCAGCGTCAGAACCTCTTCCTGAGTGCCACTATTCTTCGTGGCCGCGAGACTTGCCTGTGCAGCCTTGATCTGTGCCTGGGCCTTGGCCGCCTGCGAGCGGATGTCTTCATCGTCCAACTGCAGCAGAAGTTGGCCCTTGTGCACGTGGTCGCCTTCCTTCACCAAAAGGCGTTTGACGGTGGTCGCAATGGGTGCATGAGCTTCAAAATTCTGAACTGGCTCGACCTTGCCGTTGGTCGAAATCACGCTACGGATCGCCCCACGCTCCACCTTCACGGCGTGCACTCTGATGGGCGTCTGGTGACGGTAAGAATAGAGAATGAGAACCAGGATCACAGCTGCGGACACAAGCCAGATCCACCGCCTGTTCGACGGCGTCTTCGAATTGTTTGTCAGCGCCAACTGGTTGTCTTTCAGGCTCCGGCAGGAATTTCTGTAAGTAGTAATTTACCATCTAAGAGGCAAGCGGAGCACACGCGAGTCTCAGGCGATGATAGCCAATTAGATGCTGGGGCCATGTGCTCGGCTGCAATCTCTCACCCGTTACAATAGAAGGATGCCGAAATCGCCACGTTACACACCGGAGCACGCAGCTGCCGGATTAAGTTACAAATTTCCTGAAATCGAAACCTGGCCCAACCAGTTTCCCGGATACGAAATCCTCGTTGATGATCCGGAGTTTACCTCCGTTTGTCCGAAGACGGGCTTGCCTGATTTTGGAGTTCTGAATATCCGCTACATGCCTGATAAGCAATGCCTCGAGTTAAAATCGCTCAAAGAGTATCTGCAATGCTACCGCAACCTCGGTATCTTTCAGGAGAACGTAGTGAATCAAGTTCTTGAAGATGTGGTCAAGTGGGCCGAACCGGTGTGGGCCGAGGTGCGGGGAGAGTTTCGTCCGCGGGGCGGAATTTCGACTACCATTCTGGCGCGCTGGCCAAGGCCGAAAGGCACGAACCACAAAGGACACTAAGGAACACGAAGGAATTCAAGCGGCGGAGTTTGTCCTCCGTGTCCTCGCTGGTTGATGATTTTCATCCCGTGTTATATTCGCTCGACCCGTGTCCCGGAACGATCTTCAACCGAAAACTGCCCTCATTGTTCTGACGGCGCTCAATCTGCTCAACTACGCGGACCGCAACGTGCTGTTCGCGGTCCAGCCTCTGGTGCAGGATGAGTTTCACGTTTCCAAAGAGCAGATCGGCTACCTGACCAGCGCGTTTCTCGGGTTCTACATGATCGCCGCGCCGTTTGTCGGGCCGCTGGCTGATCGGTACTCGCGCAAACTCATTATTATTCTGGGAGCATTTTTTTGGAGTGGCCTCACTCTGCTCACGGCCGTAACGCATAATTACACCGAACTTCTGATCCGGCACACGCTGGTTGGTGTTGGTGAAGCGACCTTCGTCACAATCGCCCCCACGTTTGTCTCCGACCTTTTCCACGAAAACGTGCGCGGACGAATTCTTGGGGTGTTTTACCTGGCGATCCCAGTCGGATCGGCGGCTGGCTATTTGCTCGGTGGATACCTGGCGCCGCATCACGGCTGGCGCTTTCCCTTTTACATCGCCGCCGCTCCCGGTTTTCTGCTGGCGATCACAGTGTTGTTCCTGAAAGAGCCGGAGCGCGGCCAATTCGACTCACTGAAAGAAACGCCAGAGCGCGGAACGATTCTGGGCCTTGCCCGAAATCCGGCATTTCTAACTTCGACCCTTGGCATGGCAGCGATGACGTTTTCCCTCGGCGGCATCCAGGTATGGATTCCTCAATTTCTCTACAGCGAACGCGGCTATTCGCTCGAAAAAGCCAATCTGATGTTCGGCATGATCATTGTCGTCGACGGCATTGTGGCCGCGCTTGCCGGCGGCTGGCTGGGTGACTATCTGTTACCGCGCATGAAGAGTTCTTACTACTTCGTTTCGGCGGCCAGCATGCTGCTCGGAATACCGGTGATGATCGTGGCCCTGTTCAACCGCGGGCCGATGATGATACCGGCAATCGGAGTGGCGGCTTTTTTTCTGCTGCTCAACACCGCGCCGTTGAATGCAGCCGTGATCAATTCGGTTGGTGCGCACATCCGCGCGACAGCGCTTGCCGTCAATATATTCATCATTCATATCCTAGGTGACGTGCCGTCTCCGACGATGATGGGATGGGTGGCTGATCGCCGGTCGCTGCAAGCCGCGTTCATCTTGCCGATCATCGCCATGGGAATCTCAGCTGCCATACTCTTCTATGGCATGAAATTCGCACCGGCCGTCGTGATCGAGAATGATGTGGCCACGGCAGGGAAGACGTAAACCGGAATGATTTATTTCTGGTGGATTGCGGGAACGATTCTGGCGCTAGCATGGCTCTCCCGCATCGTGGATGCGGCACTCGGCATGCCGTCCGTAGCCGACGTATCCCGCCCGGAGTGGGACCGCAACCCGGTTCGTCCTACTGGCAATCCGCGCGTCTCCATCATCGTTCCCGCTCGCAATGAAGAGGCGGAGATCGAAAACTGTCTGCGCTCTCTGCGCGCCCTCGACTACGACAATTTTGAAGTGATCGCCGTCAATGACCGGTCCACAGATCGAACCGGCCGGATTATGGAGCAGGTCGCCCGATCTTCTCACCCTTCGAAAATCGCGGAGGGTGGGCGCCCCGGTTCAGAGATGGCGCGACAGTTGCGCGTGATTCATCACGCCGAACTTCCCTCTGGATGGCTGGGAAAGACTCACGCGATGTGGACTGCTGCCAACCAAGCGTCTGGAGAGTGGCTGCTGTTTACCGACGCCGACGTGATCTTCAAGCCCGACTCGCTGCGGCGAGCGCTGGCGTACGCCGAGGCTGAACCTGCCGATCACGTTGTTCTTTTTCCCCGCATGATCATGAAGCGCCCGGGCGAGTACATGATGATCGCATTCTTCCAGACCATGTTTATGTTTGGCCATCGTCCCTGGAAGGTTGCTGATCCGAGTACTGACGACCACATGGGAGTGGGCGCATTCAACCTGGTGCGGCGGCGAGTGTACGACGCCGTTGGAACGTACCAAGCCCTCCGCATGGAGGTACTCGACGACATGAAGCTGGGCAAGGTTGTGAAAAACGCCGGATTCGCGCAACGCAATGTTTTCGGCGGAGACTTGATTTCGATCCGTTGGGGTCACGGCGCCTTCGGCATCGTCAACAACCTGACCAAAAACTTTTTTGCCGTCCTGTCGTTCCAGTCATGGCGAGCGCTACTGTCAGCATTCGGTCTGGCGTTCCTCAATCTTGGGCCATTCCTCGGGATCTGGCTCGCCCACGGATGGCAACGCCTGCCTTTTGCTGTCGCTCTCGGATCGCTGTTCTCGATCTATATCGGAATCTCCTGGCGGTCCTCTGTCCCGCCTTATTACTTCTTTCTTCATCCCGTTAGTTCTGGACTGTTCATCTACACGCTGTTGCGCTCCATGTTCCTCACGCTGTGGAATGACGGAATCGTCTGGCGCGGCACGAAGTACCCTCTGGAAGAGTTGCGGAAGGGGATGGTGTAATGCCTTTCGTGCCTCCACGGTTCGCTCGCCTCCACAGATCAGTGTTTTCCTGAACATCAAAAGCTGCGCAAGTTCTTAATGCTGACGCACACGATGTGACGGTAGCGGCTTCATGTTTGCGCCCACGGCAAATGATTTTGATCTAAGTGGTTGTAGCGCGAAACCACGAATTCCGTAACGGAGGAAACATGAAGTCCTTAGATGTAGTTGCAGCGGTGTTATTGGTGGTGGGAGGCCTCAACTGGGGATTGGTTGGGACGCTCCATTTTGACCTGGTGGCGGCGGTCTTCGGTATGCATTTCGGCGAGACCTCAGGTCTCAGTTCTGTCGTATATCTGCTGGTGGGTCTGTCGGCGCTATATCAAGCGGCGTCGTTCAGAAGTATCCAGCGACGTTGGGGACATCAGTCCGCCATCGCCCATCGATAGTAAAAGGGGAGGCTATATCGGCCTCCCCGTCACCTTTGCCATCGCTGATATCTAGGGCGGATCGCCGCCCTCCACATCGTAGCCGTAGGTTGCGGTTGTGTTGGGACTGGTTTTCACTTTGGCTGGTTTCTTGGTTGGACGCAGCCGTCCGGCACTGTAATGGCCGCGATTCTCGACGTCGTAGTTTTTCGGCAGCGGCGGGATCATTGCGGCGCCGCCAGTGATCTGACTGATTCGGCTCAAGATGATCTCCGGACGTCCGTCATACAGCTTCACTCGCCCATGAATCTCGATCGTTCTGCCTGCCAATCGGCTTATGTCGCCGACGTCTTTTAGATCATGCGAGAAAATAACGACTGTGAAGGGACAGGCCATCTGGTCCTCGCAAAAATCGAGGAAGTGGACGTTCGACGTCCCGACTTTCACGCGCACTACTTTTCCGGTGACACATTTTGTTTCGTCGATATGCTGGCCGGCTTCTTGGATGGGGATGCAGTCTGAGGCGGAGAGAAACGGAACCGCAGATAGAATCAAGAGCGCGATCAGAGCTAATGTGCTAGTCGAAAATTTTGATCGCGCTGCCGGGCTTTGCCCGTCTGGACGGCCGAGGGCGGCTATCCCCACATAATCAGAAATAGTCTCCGCACTTTGCTTGGGCATGCTCCGATTCTAGAAACGGCGGCGCACGCCGTCTGTGATGGAGCGAGGAAAATTGCCTGGAAGTCCCAGAATGAAACTGGCATGTGTGCGAAATGGCACAGGCACGAATGTGCCCGACCTGAAGGGTTTTCAATCACCCAATTCACGAATCGCCCAATCGTCAATCGGCGCAAAGTCCCCACTTCTCGCTTCGAGGCGAGAAATGGGGCACACGGAATCGATACGAGGGAAGGTTCTACTTGAACGACTTCACGGCCGCGGCTTCGTCGTCTTTCACGTCGAAGACGGTGTAGAGCTTGGTGATCTGCAGCAGGTCGTTGACTTTCTTAGTCAGGTTGAGCAGCTTCAATTCGCCGCCTTGATTCTTGGTCGTCGTGAAAGCACTGACCAGTTCACCGATGCCTGAGCTGTCGATGTAATTGACGTCCTGCAGATTGAGGACAATCTTCTTGTTACCCTTGCTGAGCAGGTCGCGTACCGTGTCGCGAAGAACAACGCTGCCTTCGCCAAGGGTGATGCGACCGCTGCAATCCACGATGGTGACCCCATCTACCTGCCGACTACCGACCTTCATTGTCACTGGGAAGCCTCCTTGCCGCCCGCGGTTGGACCGTGGACGCGCTTAATCAGTTTGAGTTCGGTGCCCGTCGCGGACGGGCGAATCTCGACCACATCCATAAACGAGCGCATCAGAAAAATACCGCGCCCTGAAGTCTTGAGCAGATTCTCCGGCGCCAAAGGATTGGGAATCCTGCTTAGATCCATCCCCTTGCCCTGGTCGCGAATCGTGATGACTAGTTCCTCGCCGGTGCGCTCAAAGGCGAGCGTCACTTTCTTGTCGGGGGCGTAGGCGTTTCCGTGCAGTACGGCGTTTACAGCGCCCTCCCGCACCGCCATCGAAATCTGCATGATCTCGTCATCGCCAAAGCCGAGTTCGGTGGCAACGCGGGTAGCTTTCTCCTCGGCGCTGTCGATCGTCTCCAGTGAGGAGTCGAGCGTATAAGAGACCCGTTGCTCGGTCATGGCCATGAACGAAGTGACTACGAGTATACGGCCTGGAGGGGCCAAATGCAGGAAAACCCGTCCTTGGGCTGCATCGCCAGGCGCGATTCCCGGCGAATGCGGTAGTTTGCCTGTCCCACGCGGAATTGTCAACGGAGGATACCAATCGTCCTTCACGCTGCGCGTCAGGCTTATAATCGGGCCTCGTGACGCAGTCGCTCAATCTGCGGGATCGCCTCAGGCGCGTCTTCCTTGGTATCGTCCTGTTCCTGTGTGCGACAGCAGTGCTTGCGTTTTGCGCTGATTTCCTTCTTTTTCGAGTGCGGGTCGCGACGAATCGAAATGCGTATGGCTCGGTCGTGGTCAGCCACTACTATGCCGTCCTGCAGAAGAACGGCAAAACCCAGTTCATCTTCGATCCTCCTGCTCCCGAGACCTGTGTGCACGCACTTTTTCCCCACTCCGCGATGAAGCCCTGCTGGTATCTCAACCGGCATCCGGAGCATAGAACAGATATCTAGGCATGGCTTTACCAAAGGACACGGTGGATCACAGAGGGCCGCTCCGGTTCCTCCCGACCAGATCAGATAGAATGTTGCGGCACTCACATCGGCAGTCCTTCGAGGGAACTATGGCGAATAAATTGTTGCGTGCCGGACTTGCATTGGGATTGGCATGGACGCTCTCCTGCGCGGCCGTGGCTGCCGCCCGGCCCGATTCGCGGCTCGACAAGGCCTATCGCTTTCAGCAAGGCGGATGGACTTACGTTCACCTCCAAGGCTCGCCTGCCGATATCGGATATCAGCATGGATCCTTGCTCGCCCCAGAAATCCAGGACGCGTTTGAGGCAATCAAGCTTTTCGACACCCACCAATCACAGCACGATTGGGATTTCTTCCGCACGACGGCGAGGGAGATGCTGTGGCCGCACATTGACAGCGAATACCAACAGGAACTGCAAGGCATCGCCGATGGCGTGAAGGCGCACGGCGTCAACCTGGATGTATGGGACATCGTGGCTCTCAACGCTTTCGAGGAAGTCCCGGACTACTACCTTCCCTGGCTCGCCAAGCAGAACAAGTCAGCCAAAAACGACCAACTGAAGGCCCCCGGCAACTGCAGCGCGTTCATCGCTACCGGCAACATGACGAAAGATCACCAGATCGTCATCGCCCACAACAACTGGACCAGCTATCTGGCGGGTGAGCGCTGGGTCATCGTCTTCGACATCCAGCCAGAGCACGGCAACCGCATCCTGATGGACGGATTCCCCGGTGTGATCGTCAGCGATGATGATTTCGGAGTGAATTCCTCTGGCCTCATGATCACCGAAACCACCATCACGCAGTTCGAGGGATGGGATCCAAATGGCAAGCCCGAGTTCATGCGCGCCCGCAAAGCACTGCAGTACGCCAACAACATTGACGATTACGTCCGCATCATCAAAGAAGGCAACAACGGTGGATACGCGAACGACTGGCTCATTGGCGATCGCAAAACCGGAGAGATCGCCTATTTGGAACTTGGCCTGAAAAACACTCCATTGTGGCGCACCAAAGACGGCTATTTCGTCAGCTCGAATTTCGCTCGCGATCCGAAAGTGATTAAAGAAGAGACGACCTTCGATCCCAATGATGCATCATCGTCACCCAATGCCCGTCACACTCGTTGGGAAGAGCTGATGAAGCAGGCAAAAGGGAAGATTGACGTCGGCATGGCCGAGCAGTTCCTCAGCGATCACATTGACAGCTACGACAGCAAGGGCCCGGCCGCCGACAATGCTCAGCCCAATGAGCGTGCTCTTTGTGGACACGTCGACAATTCTCCGCGAGGCGTAAAAGAATGGGAATGGGATGCCTACAACCCGGGCGGAGCGGTGCAGGGCAAAGCGACCGACAGCACCATGGCATCCAAATTGAGCTTCGTGGCGCGCGCGGGACATCCGTGTGGTGCAGACTTCCTGGCCGAGCCTTTCCTCGAGCGTCATCCGGAATATTCCTGGCAAAAGCCCTTGCTGCGCGATATGAAGGCTGGCCCATGGACGGTGTTTACGTCGGGGCAGAAAGAACAGTAGCTACGTCGTGAGAAAGCCGACCGTCCACGTTACCAAGTGGCTTTCTGACATTCCGGTGGAGGCTACGTGCACGTTTTGCCCAACCGTATCTTTCCGCGCACAAGGGTCAACTCATCGGCCTAACCGCGAGGAATATCAGAGATCCATACAATCCCAGTTTGACGAGCATTTCAAATCGGCGCACTCGGAAGCAGAGAAGAATTCTGAATCATAGAGAGACCGCGCTACCCTCGAAGGCCGGCAATCAAAAGCGAAACAGCGACAGCAGGCGGAGCCCCGCTGTCGCTAATTCTCCATAGTCCAAAACAACGACTACGGAACACTTATGTTTACAGTCTGATCTCCGTAGGCTCCCTTGTTATCCCAGGCTCGCACGATGACCGTATGCCGGCCCGCACCCATGTTTACCCAGGTATTGATCTGGCCTACGCCGTTTTGGTTGAACACGGAAACGGAATCCACATAGATCCTCCATCCATTAATGCCATCGGAGGCCCAGGCACTGGCAATCACCTGTACGGGTGAGTTATGCGTGCTCCCGTTCGTCGGAGTGGTGAGATTCACCGTCACTTCCTGTTGCTGCACCGTTACGGCCACAGTTTGGCTCGCATATCCGCCGGAGGAATCCCACGCGCGAATGACCAGAGTGTGATTTCCCGGAGATGCATTGACCTTGGCACTAATCGAACCGACCGCGCCCGCGTTGTAAACCCCGATGCTGTCGAGGTAGACCCACCATCCAACAATTGTTCGGCCATTCGCAGGCGTAGCAACAGCCTGCACATCGATGGGCGAGCTCACAGTCGAGCCGTTCGTTGGCGAAGTGACCGTTACTGTCGTCTGACTGACGTTGACGGTCACGCTGATGTACTGATCGCCGAAGTTGTCCGACGTATCCCAAGCACGGGCGTCGATGGTGTGCGTGCCGGGACCCATGGTGAGGTTCGTATTAATGCTGCTGACGTTGTTTATGTTGTAGACTCCTCTTCCATCCACGTATACCCACCATCCGGTTATTTTCTGCCCAGAGGACGGTGTCGCCGTCGCCTGCAGATTAACCGGAGAACCAACGGTCGAGTTATTGGTAGGTGTTGTGATCGTGACGCTGGGCTTACTGGTATTGACTGTGATGTTCAGAGTTTGATCGCCGCAATTGCCCGATGTGTCCCAGGCTCGAACGACTACCGTGTGGTTTCCCGCGCTCATGTTCACATTCGGATTGATCGAGGTGACCGAACCTGCCGTATACACATCCTGACTGTCCACATAGATGTGCCAGCCAGTAATGGTGTGCCCCGGGCTGGGGTAGGCCGTGGCCTGAATGGGAACCGGCGAGCCGACCGTCGAATTGTTGGCCGGTGAGCTGACGATTACTTCCGGCTTGTTGTTGTTGGCCTCGAAAAAGTCCAACATGTCAGCCGCCGTCGCCGACGCTCCCGGATAGGTCTTGATCCCCAAACTATCGAGCATCGTCCGCAAGGAATTCTCGTGGTGGTAAAGCATCGATGAAACTGTGTGTGGAATAACCTTGGGTCCGATCAGCGCGGTGTAGACCGAGGCTCCGCAGCCGCCATCGGTCCCGGGGCCGCATTCATCGAACGTCACCAGGAGCAGGCCGGTGCCGCCGGGCTGGAAATCTCCGCTGGCGACGATTGGGCCGACTGTGTCGCTGAGGAATTGGTCTGCGGCGGCCAATTGCTGTGCAGTGCTACAACTCTTCATTCCGACCGGGCAATCATGAGCATCGTGATTCCCATCCGGCACGATGATGATGAAGCGCGGTAGTTTATCGCCGTACAGATCGGTCTTCAGCTGCGACAGATCGACAATCTTCGAGGCCGACCCATCCACGTTGCTCAGAATGTCGCTATACCAGGTAGCCCCGTTGTGGCGCCGATAGTAATCGGTGCCATTCGCATTGTCAGGAGTTGTGGGAGTGCCACCCGCTGCCGCATACGACTGCGCATAAACTTTCCATGAAATTCCCGCATTGTTCAGCAGGCGGAAGATGTTGTCATCCGTGATCGGATCGGTTGTCTGCGTATTCGGGTAGTAGCAATCATTCCCGGTGCAATTGAAGTCGTGCGTGCCCGGCGGCAAAGTGCAGTTTGCTGCCGACTCGCAACTGCCCGAAGCGAGCCATAAATAATCAAGCAGGGAACCGCCGCTGTCGGATTTGTAATTCGTCGCATAGCCATTGGCATATCCCTGTCCCACAAGCCAGGGCATGTTTGCCATCACATCGCTAAAGCTGTGGTTCTCATCGATGACAAGCACCACGTGCTGGGACACGGGTACTTGTGCATATGCCACGGCTGCCAGCCACACGATCACCGCGGCAGCGAACACACTTCTCCCTGCCTTCTGAAAAGCCATAAAAATGCCCTCACAATTATTTTTTGTCTTGCGCTTGCTCCGCTGTGCATCGACACAAATACACAACGGTCGTTCAGGAAAGGTATGAGCGGATGGCGCGAGTGTATCGGAGGTTTGTTACAGAAGCGAAAAGAAACTTCGACAACCTATGCAGAATGAATTACGAAGGTAACGTAATCAATGATGTACCGCACAACTTACGACCAATTGATTCGCAATCACTAGAACTACTCAGCAGGATTACTACTCACTAAGTGAGCAACTGCAATCTGCGGGAACAACATGCGCGAGCAAAAAATCGGCGACTCGCTTGTAAGCGTCGATCTGGTTTTCGACGCGGGCGAAACCGTGCCCTTCGTTCTCGTAAACTTTGGAATCGACGGTCCCGCCATGTTTCTTAATGGCATCCACCACCTGCTGCGTCTCGGATTTCGGACAGCGAGGATCATGTCCGCCGGCCAGCAGCAATAACGGCGCCCTTATCTGATCGATGGAATTGATCGGTGAACGCTCTTCATAGAGTGCCTTGCTCTTTATCGGATCACCCATCGTCGCCAGATCGGACTGTCGCAGTTCGGGATCTTCGTTCTCAATCTCGGTAAACCAATTCACGAATGGCACGATCGGCACGCCCGCCGCCCAGACTTCCGGAGCCTTCGTCACGGCCATCATGCTCAGATATCCCCCGTAGCTGGCGCCCATGACCGCAATCTTCTTCGGATCGAGATGGCCGGTCTGCTTGATCCAGTCCACTCCTGCAAGCACGTCCTGCAGATCGCCCCCGCCCATATCGAACAGGTTCGCCTGCTGAAATTCCTTGCCGTACCCTCTCGAACCGCGATAGTTCGGAGCGAGCACCATATATCCCTGGTTTACCGCGAACTGCACGAAGCGGTTGAAGGAATTCATGGTCTGCGACGTCGGGCCTCCGTGAATGTAGACGAGAGCAGCATTCTGCCCGTTCCTCGCCATGTTAAAGGGGACATAGAGAAAAGCGGAGATGGTCCACTTGCCGTCACGGCTGGGATAGTGCACCAGATAGGGTTCAACCATGTCTTCGGAGCGGATGCCGCCGACGAGGGAATGGGTGATCTGCTGCGACTTGCCTGCGGCCACATGATAGACCCACAGATCGCCCGGGGAAGTAGGACCATTGTGCATGTACAGCAGGCGCGAACCGTCGCCGCTAAAGGCCGATCGTCCGCCCACGGGCTCGTTTACGCCCTTCGGAATCGCAAGCGCTGTCGATTTTGCGGAGACGAGATCATAGAGGTAGATACCTTCGTTGCCATCGACATTGGCTGTGAAGGTGATGTGCCTGCCGTCGGGCGAGAATTCGTGACCGCGGAGTTCGCATTTCTCGTGCGTCAGCCATTTGATCTTTTTCGCATCGATACTCAGTAGTCCGATATTCTCGTAGCCATTCACCGCGTTCGATGTGAACAGCACATGTGTTCCGTTAGGCGAGATGTCATTCGCAAGATACAGTTGTTCTCCGTCATGCGGGGTCAGGAGCGTGCTTCTGCAGGTAGCCACATCAGCGACAAAAATGTTTGAATCCGTCCCCTTCGCCTGGTCCTGCGTGTAGATGATGTACTTTCCATCCTTCGACCAGATCGGGTTCGAATTGCTCTTATCCTGTGGCGTGTTGGCTGTGAGGTGCTTTACCTCACGCATGATCATGTCGTAGACGTCGATTTCGTACGCGGCCGAGGTTTTCGGCTTTACTTCATAGGCAAGATATCTGCCGTCGGGCGACCACGTCGGATTCAATTCCGCAATCTCACTGGTCTGCGTCAGGTTCACGACTTTACCGGTCTTCGGCGAGACGAGATAAATGTCCCACTGCTCATCGCCGTCATAATCGGACTGATAGGCGATCCACTTTCCATCAGGAGACCATGCCGGGGAACTCTGCCGCTGATCACTAACCGTCAGTTGAGTAGGGAAGCCGCCCTCCGCTGGAATCACCCAAAGGTTGTTGCGTCCGCTCATGTTCGAGATGAAGGCGATGCTCTTTCCATCTGAAGACCACGTCGGGCTCCCGATCTGCCGCGTCATATACAGCCTTTCAATGGTCAGGCTGCGAGGCTCGACCTGCGCATTCGGCTTCGATGTAATCTGCTTGGGATCGGTAATGGCTTGCGGCGTGGGCAAAGTCTGGGCACCGGCATCGGCGGCAAAGGTGCTCATAAGTATGGCGATAGAAAAAAGTATATTGACGCGCATAGCGTGGATTCGCAAAGTGATGTAGAAGAGATTGTTGTAAAAGAGAAAGTCTAGCAGAGCGGCGAGGGGTGTACTGTTCGTGCCTCTCCGTCCCGGCGATGATGTCATCCGGAAATGATGTCATCCTGAGGGGCGGCAAAGCCGGCGCGAAGGACCGTAGGTCAGCTGGAAGCTAAAAAGCAGTAGACGGGAATAGCAAGAGAGTTAGCAGCTTTGGATTTCAGGATAACGTGCCGCCTATGCATTCAATGAAATTGCGATTTCGTGCCAACTTGATTCTCTCCGTTCTTGCGGTTTTGGTCGGCATTGCATCCGCTCAATCAGATTCGCGCGCAGCAACGCATGCCTTCGGCATTCAAGGCAATCAGTTTGTCCTCGACGGCAAGCCCTTCCAGATCATCTCCGGCGAGATGCACTACGCTCGCATCCCGCGTGAATATTGGCGCGACCGTCTGAAGAAGGCGCGGGCTATGGGGCTGAACACGATCTCAACCTACGTGTTCTGGAATGTGCACGAACCCAAACCCGGCGTCTACGATTTCAGCGGCTCGCTGGATGCGGCGGCCTTCATGCGCATGGCGCAGGAAGAGGGCCTCTACGTGATTCTGAGGCCCGGGCCGTACTCGTGCGCGGAGTGGGACCTTGGCGGCTTTCCGGCGTGGCTGCTTGCCGATCCGAACATCGTGCTGCGCAGTACCGACGAGAAGTTTATGCAACCAACAGAGCGCTGGCTCAAGCGTCTCGGTCAGGAGTTGGCTCCATTGCAGTTGGCGCGCGGTGGGCCGATCATCGCGGTGCAAGTCGAAAATGAATACGGCTCATTTGGCAACGACCACTCATATGTGAAGCGCATTCGCGACGCTTTGCAGAATGCCGGATTCACCGACTCGCTTCTCTTTACGGCTGATGGAGGCGACGAGCTTGTGGCAGGCACGCTACCCGACGTTCATGCTGCCATCAACTTCGGCCCGGGAGATGCCAAGAATGAGATTCCCAAGCTGCTGAAGTTTCGCCCGGAACAACCCGTCCTCAACAGCGAATATTGGGACGGATGGTTTGATCACTGGGGCGAGCATCACCACGGTACCAACGCCGAACAGCAGGCGCAGGAAATTGACTGGATGCTGAGCCAGGGATATTCGATCAACCTCTACATGTTCGACGGCGGTACCAGTTT
>Ga0209168_10000357_pt1 | contig 48647 bp, 36 predicted proteins | sample Coa_R1_FD_187156 | JGI IMG/M metagenome (GOLD analysis project Ga0209168, IMG submission 187156) | Surface soil microbial communities from Centralia Pennsylvania, which are recovering from an underground coalmine fire - Coalmine... | ecosystem: Environmental > Terrestrial > Soil > Unclassified ...
CGGTATTTCGGCAGACGGCTCACCCAAAAGGGACGGATCCCGGAGTCCTTCAATGGACAGCTACAGGGCAACCTGAAGGAATACCGGGAAGGAGAACGGGTGAAATTCTGGATGCACGGCAATTCCACCAAGTTTTACGACAAGGCCTACCATGAGCGGGGGAGTGTAATGCGGGCGGCCGAGACGACCATCAATAAGACGGAGGTCTTCAAAAGCTATCGAGCCAAACAAGGGGGACCGGAAGAGGATCTGCAATGGCGGACCATGCGCCGAGGGATTGCCGACCTGCACCGGAGGGTGCAGGTGTCGCAGGGCGTCAACGGCCGGCTCATCGATGCTCTGGCAACAGTGGACGATAGCCACAGGCTGGAGGAACTGGTTTCCGCCATTCAGAAACCTACCCACTGGAACGGACGTCGCGTCCGGGCACTGCGACCCTTCGCCGGAAACGCGCAAGCGAAACCTCCCGCGCCACCCTGCTTCCATCCGCTCTTGTGAACGAGCAGTCCATCGCGGCCTTACAGCCCTCGACGATTCCGGTTTGTGGAAAAAGTAACGCTAGGTTGGTGTGTTCAAAAACAACGAAGGCGGGGCTCGCACCCCGCCTTCGACTTTACTAAACCGTAGTGCCTGAAAGTTAGAACGAAAACCGCCCCGCGAGCTGGATAATGCGAGGATCGCTCGTGGTGGTGATCCGTCCGAACAACGAACTAGTGATGCTTGTGCTCGGATTGCCAAACTCCGTGTGATTCATCACATTGAAGAAATCAAACCGGAGTTCAAAACGGGCCCGCTCCTTGATCGTGATGTCCTTGGCCATGGTTACATCCAGGTTGCCAAGGCCAGGTCCGCGGAATGAGTTGCGGCCAAGCGAACCGTAATTCGTTACGCCAGTGAAGGCCGCGGGAACTGGGGCCAATGATGCCGGACTGAAGTAGAAATTTCCAGTCCGATTTGCGCCCGACGCATTCACGAGGGTTTGGTAGCCGTGAGGATCAAAGAACGAGAGCGCACTAACAAGGTTGGCCTGTACCAGTTCCGGATCTCCGTAACCCGAAGGTCCAGTCTTGGTGGCCGTGCGGCTGATGCCCGACTTCACGTTCAGCACCTGCCCGGAACGCCAGGTCGCTATCGGATAAAGCGTCCAGCCGCCCAATAACCGCTTCGGTCCGCCCCACTTGTCAAAAGGAAGATTCCAGGAGCCGCTAATTGCGACGTAGTGCTCCAGATCAAAGTCCGACGGCCCCCAGAACTGGTTCCAATTGTAGGTAGGCACGCGGCTATTCGTCGAACGGAAGCCCGAGACGTTGTCCATAGAGCGCCCATAGGTGTAAGAAACCTGGTACGCCAACGCTCCGAATGGCGTTTCCGTATAGCGCCGGCTGAACCCGAGGGCCATCGAATTGTAATGCGCGCCCCCAACGTTCCCAAACGTATCCGCATAACTGAACGACCCCGGGGCAACGCCCGGCTGCAGGTTGAAGATACGAGTTGAAGTGCCAAGCGCCGTCGGATTCGAATCGAAGAGAGAAGTCAGCTTGTGCGAATCCGAGCCGATGTACGACACCTCGATGGTGGTGTTGCGCATGATCTCCCGCTGAATGCTCAGATTGTACTGATACACGTACGGCGTGCGCAGGTTGGGATTCACGAAGTATACGCCGCTCCCTCCGGTGGGAAGGAACCCGGCAGCGGCGAAATTGATGTTATGGTTCACCGGCTGCGACGGGAATGGATTCACCTGCCCGCCCGCTACGTAAGGCGTGCTGAGAATGTTCAGCGGACCGGTCGGGTTCCCTGTCAGCGGGTTGAAGAACAGTGTGGCCGCCGCGAAGAACGGCACCTGGCCGTTAAACTGCAGGTTGTCCTCCGCCTTCAGGATGTCGTAGAAAACCCCGACGCCACCGCGAATACTGGTCTTGCCATCGCCCTTCGGATCCCAAGCGAAACCAAAGCGAGGAGCCCAGTCGTTGCGATCCGGGAAATTCGATCCGCGCGGAGCCTGTGCATCTCCGGGGAACAGTTCACCCTTCGGAGCGTTGGGGAACACCGTCGATTGCGTCCCGTAAAGCAGCGAGAACGAGCGGCCCTGCAAATCCTGTTTCGGTGAGCTGTACTCATAACGCATTCCGAAACTCAGAGTCAGATTCCGCCGGACCTTCCACTCGTCTTGCGCGTAGAACGAAACGTTGTGCGTGCGGATGTTGCTGGGTGCGCGAGGGGCCTGGAAGTATTGATCGGGCATGCCGAACAGGAAGTCGGCGCGATCGTTCATCGATCCGATACCGCCTCCGGTGCCATCGAAGAACATTTCACCGTTGACGTAGAAATCGTAAACCGTGTTGTCCTGGTAGGGCGTGTAGGCAAAACCGAACTTCATGCTATGTTTGCCCTTGTTCCACGTCAACCCATCGCTCCACGTATAGGTGTTGTCGATCAGCGCGGTCGGTCCCTGCGGACTGAAACCGGTGGTGAGTCCGCTGGCAAATCCCAGTAACGGCGGACCAGTCGGATCGTCCGGGGTAATGGCCATCCCAAGTTGGGCAGGCGTCGGCAGCGTCGAGGCAGGTACCGCCTGTAAGCCGGCATTGCGCTGTGCCGTGAAACGGAATTCGTTCAGCACCGAAGGCGAGATCATCTTTGTGTAGCTGAAGTTTCCGAGATAGTGATGGACGTTTCCGGAATAGGGATACCCCGGGTTCCCAGGAGTCAGTACGGGATTTCGGCTCGAGCCTAACGTGACCGAGAGGCGATCCCGGTCCGTCACCGCAAAATCCAGGCGCTCGGTCAACTCATCACGATTGTCCAGAGCGTTGGCCGTGTAGAACAGAGTGCCTGTCGGAGATGTGGGAATCAAGCCGGCTTTGATGAACTTCTGGGCAACGGGATCGATCTTCGAAGGATCGATGATGGCTTGAGCCGCCAGAGACGGGTTCGACTGGAAAAACGGATACTTCTGCAGGAACGAGGCCACCAGTGGATCGGGGCCGCCCTTCGGACCGGAATGCGAGAAGTCACCGGTCAGCTCCGCGGGTGTGAAAGTTCCAATACCCGACGACGTCTGCACCTGCGTCTGCCGCTGGCCCTGGTACGCCATCGTGAAGAAGAAACGATTGCGACCGTTGAAGACTTTCGGGATCAGCACAGGTCCGTCCACTACGGCGCCAAACTGGTTGCGCTTCAGAATCGATACTGGCAGTCCGTTTTCATTGTTGAAGAACGAATTGGCGTTGAAATCGTTATTGCGAACATACTCGTAGGCCGAACCATGGAAGGTATTCGTACCCGCCTTGGTGACGACGCTGACGATGCCGCCGGCATTGCGTCCGTATTCCGCCGAATAGTTGCTCGTCGAGATGCGAAACTCCTCGACGGCATCCGGATTCGGATTCAGCACCAGGCCGTTATTCAGCAAATTCGTATTCATGCCGCCGTCGAGCAGGAACGTGATTGAGTCCGGCCGGGCGCCCGCAACGCTGAAGCCGGTTCCGCCCGCCGTGGTGAACGAACTGTTCGGGATGACGCCGGGAAGCAGCGTCGCCAAGCTCATGAGGTTGCGTCCATTCAGCGGTGCCTCGGCAATCTGCGTACCCGTCACCGAATTGCCCAGCGCGGCCGCAACCGTCTCAACGCCCGAAGCATTCGCTTCCACCTGCACGGTTTCCGTTGTGGCGCCTACATCCAGCTTCGCGTCAACTCTAAGCGACTGGTTAATCTCCAGCTTCTGCGCTTCGGTGACTACTTTCCGGAAGCCTGGGGCTTCCACTGAAATCCTGTACATCCCGATCGGCAACAGCGGAATCTGGAAGCCTCCGTCGTCGCCCGTTGTCGTTTCATTGTTAACACCCGTCTCCACATTCGTAGCCACAACCTTTGCTTTTGGAACCACCGAGCCGGACGGGTCAGTCACGAAACCGACGATGCGCCCGGTCGCGTCCTGTGCAAAGAGCGGCGAAGCCAGGAAGGTGAAAATCAACAATACAGTTATCAGTGCGCACACTTGTAACTGCGATAACCGTTCCCTGCGCACAACGCGCAGGGCTAGTGACAGCTTTTTCATGGAGTAGCCCCTTTCCTCTTGCAGCACACGTACAGAGGTGTTGTATCTATGTATCAGATTGCCGCCACCTTGTCAAATGAATTCAACCGATAAGGGCGATGAATCCGCCCTTTCGACGGCTCCGGAACACTTCCCTGTTGACATTCAACAGGACTCTGCCATATGATCGAACCCAAGGAGGCAGGGTGATCGACCTACGAGTCCTCACAGCTCGCCTGAAGAGCCGATTCCACTTATCCCGCCTGGAACAGGACTTCGACGACGAACTGCGCGCCCACCTGGAAATGGCGGTCGACGAGAACATCCGCCGCGGCATGACTCCGGCCGATGCGCGCTGCGCTGCCATCCGGGAATTCGGAGGCGTCGCACAAACCAAAGAAGCGTATCGCGATCAAAGCAGCCTCCCGTTCATTGATGTCCTCTTGCGTGACGTTCGCTACGGCCTCCGTATGTGCCGCCGAACCCCCGGATTCACCCTGACCATCATGATCACGATGGGATTGGCCATCGGCGTAACCGCATCCGTTTTCAGCATCACCGACGCCGTGCTCTGGAAGCCCTTCCCCTATACGAATCCCAACCGTCTTGCCGTAGTCCAGATGGTCAATGTAAAGAACGGTCGCAACACCAGCGTGTCCGCTCCCGATTTCCTCGACTGGTCCGCGCAGCCGGGCCCCTTCCCCCAACTCGCCGCCTTCCAGTGGTCCAGCGCATTCAACATGGGCGGCATCTCGCAGCCGGAGCGGGTGCATGCAAGCGCGGTTTCAGCGAACTTCTTCTCGACACTGGGCGTCGCGCCGGCTCCCGGCCGCGACTTCGCGCGCGGTGAGGATAGCCCGGGCCGAAACCATGTCGCTCTCCTGAATCACGGTTTTTGGGAGCGGCGATTTGCCTCGAATCGCGAAATAATAGGCAAGACAATTACGCTAAATGGTACAGCCTATATCGTCATTGGAATCGCGCCCAGGCTGCAAGCCGATTTCGACGCCGACCTCTATTTCCCGCTACCCTTCGGCGCCGGGAAACTGCGCGACCGGAACACCCGGGACCTGGTGGTCGTTGGGCGCTTCAAACCAGGCCTCACGCTCGAAATGGCCGCGGCGCAGATGGACACTGTCGCAGCCGCCCTGCGCCAGGCGAACCGGGACTCCAACGCCAACCTCCGTCCGTCGCTCATCTGGCTGCGCGATTACAGCACCAGCTACTTTCGCCCCAAGCTTCTGTTCCTCTTAGGCGCGGTCTCTTTGCTTCTCCTCATCGCATGCGCAAACACCGCCAATCTGCTCGTCACCCGAGTGGTTGGCCGCACCCACGAATTCGCAGTCCGCGCCGCGCTGGGGGCAGGCCGCGGCGGCTTGGTTCGGCAGCTCCTCACCGAAACCGGTCTGCTCGGAGTCCTTGGTGGAGCACTGGGCATTCTCCTCGCCGCCTGGGGTGCGAGCCTGCTGCGCCATTTCGAGAACGACTCGCTGGCCCGCTTCAACGCCGATAGTGGCATGGACGAACGGGTCCTGGTTGTAGCCGTAGCGATCACGCTGCTCGCTACCCTGTTTGCCGGTCTCATCGCATCGTTGTTTGTCTCGCGGGGAGGCTTGAGCCAGCGCCTGTTGGAAGGCGGCCGATCGAGTTCGGGTTCGGCCGGCCACCAGCGCATTCGAAGAGCCTTCGTAAGAGTCGAAATCGCACTTGCCACAGTGCTGCTGGCAGGCGCCGGACTATTTATTCAAAGTATGCTCCGCCTGGAAGCCACCTCGCCGGGCTTCGACCAGCACAATCTGCTCACCATGCGCACCTCGCCGACACAAACGAAGTATTCGGGCCCCTCCCGGGCCCTGGCTTTCTACGAACAGCTTCTTGCGGTCGCCGGCGCGGTTCCAGGAGTCAATCAGGCGGCCGCAACCAGCAGTATTCCTTTAACCGGCACGCCATCGGTGGACTTCGTCATCGACGGACGAGAGCGCCCAGTCAAAGGCGACGAACCCAGTTCGCTCAATCGCATGGTCACCCCGAACTATTTTCAGATGATGGGAATTCCATTGCGCCGCGGACGCTACTTCACGCCTGCCGATGGCCCGGATTCGCAGGCGGTAGCCATCATTAATGAGAATCTCGCAAATGCCCTGTTCAACGGTCAGGACCCCGTCGGGCAGCGGCTCATTCTGCTGCGCAAACCGCTTCCCCGCCCTGTTCTGATCGTCGGTGTGGTCGCAAACGTCAAGGAGCTCGGAATCGACGAGGTTCCCTTCACCGACATTTATCAGCCCCTGCAGCAGAACCCGTCCTCCTCTGTTGACCTCGTGCTCCGCACGAACATCGAGGCGGCCGGCGTTGCAGCCGAGATACGCCGGCAGGCGCTCGCCATCGACCCGGACCAGGCCTTCTACGCCATCCGCACAATGGACGATCGCATCTCTAAATCGTTCGGCGAGACTCGTTTTTATATGGCCATGATTGTGACGTTCGCCGCCGTGGCCCTCATCCTCGCGGTGCTGGGTGTGTACGGTGTCATATCTCACTCCGTCGCGCAGCGCACCCGCGAAATTGCGATCCGCATGGCCCTCGGCGCAACTGTCCCGAACGTCACACGCTCCATCGTGCGTCAAGGCGCCACCCTGGCCCTCGGCGGCGTGAGCGCAGGCCTCGGCGCGTCCGTCGTCCTCGGATATACGTTGCGCGGCGCGCTCTACCTCCTGCCTCACAAACACACCGGCGTGTTGTTTCAGGTCAGCCCCTACGATCCCACTACCCTTTGCACCGTTGCCGCCCTTCTCACTGCCGTCGCGGTAGTCGCGAGCTTCGTGCCCTCCCGTCGCGCCGCTCGGATATATCCCATGGAGGCATTGCGCGTTTAATCACGCCTCAATACGATCGATGGTAGTAAGGACAACCTTACAGTAGGCTGGTTGTTTTTCCTGCCATGTCTCGATCTTTCTCGGTATTATCGCGGGTGCCATTAGTATTGCCTTTCCTGCTCGCGGCACAGACACCCGATACGGCCACCGTTCATGGGCGTATAACCGATCAAAGCCACGCTGCAGTCGCCGATGTCCGCGTCACCGTCAAAAACACTCTTACAAACGTCGAGCGCTCCGCTCAAACCGACGCGAGCGGTGACTTCACCATCGGCGGGCTTCCCATCGCAGGCCGATACGATATCCGGGCCGAAAAATCCGGCTTTGCGGTCGCCCAACTAACCGGCATGGCACTGACCGGCGGCACAACCGCCAATGTGAATCTCGAACTGAATGTCGCCCAGGAGAAGGCACAGGTCACCGTGACGGGCGTAGTCGGCGAAGTGCGCACCGACGAACCCCAGCTCGGCGATCTTTTGACCGCCACCCAGGCGCAGGAAATGCCGCTGCCCAACCGCCGCGTCAGCTATCTCCCGTTATTAAACGCCGCTAATCGCCCCGCCATTAACCAGGGCGACGTATTCATGAACCAGAACCTGTTCACCACCAACGGCTCGGGAAGACGCCAGACCACCTTTATCGTCGACGGCGCAACCGGGAACGACAGTTGGGGCCGCCAGACCAATTTCACCAACGTCCCGCTGGCCGCGGTTCAGGAGATGAAGGTTCTCGAGAACTCCTTCTCCGCCGAGTATGGCGCCAGCATGGGCGGCGTGGTCAGCATCGTCACAAAGACTGGCAGCAACCGCTTCCACGGCGAGTTATTGGAGATATGGCGTCCCGCGGGCCCCGAAGCCAAACTCTCGGGTTTCACATCGACGAACGCCGCCAGCGGAAACGATATCACCAGCGACACGCTCGGGCAGTCTTCCGCCGCATTCTCCGGTCCCCTCGGCGCGCGAACCTACTTTTTTGTCGCCGGGGAGTTCAGCCGCCAGGACCGCGCCTCGCCCATCATCTCTCCCATCGCCCCCGGCAGCTTCGTAGGCCACTACCGCGGCTGGCTCGGCCTTCTCCGCATCGATCACCAGATCAACGACCGCAATAATATCTTTCTCCGCAGCGATCTCGATGGCTTCCACGACACGAACCCGAACGGCACCGTCGGCGGCAACAGTCTCCCCACCGTCGACCGGGTGTTCCGGCGTCGCACCTATTCCGAGGAGATCGGCGAAACCGCCGTGCTGTCGCCAACGCTGCTCAACAACGTCCGCCTGCAATTCCAGCTCGCGTCGCCTATCACGGAATTCGATCCCGTTGTTCTCGGAACTCAGTTCCAGGTCCCCATCTCGACCGGCGGCACCTTCACAACGGGCACCTCGCAATCGGCGCTGCTTCTGAACCGCCAGTACCAGGCCGACGATACGGTATCAGCCTTCTGGGGACGCCACCAGGTGAAGTTCGGCGCCAGCGTCATAGTCGCTCACACCGGCGGCAACAGCAAGGAATTTGGTGGGCCAATCTACCTCGGCCAGTTTGTTTACAACGCCTGCACGCAGGCCCTTTCCGTTTGCGAGAGCCCGGCATTCCTGAACAACATCGCCAACGTCCGCAGTTATACGCAAAGCTACGGCAACGCGCTATACACCGTGAACGACACCCTCTGGTCGCTGTTCGTCCAGGACGATTTCCGCGTGCGGCCCGATCTCACCCTGAATCTCGGCCTGCGCTACGAACGCCAGACCTTTACCGATGCCGCCAGGAATTTCGCCCCCCGCGTGGGCTTCGTGTACAACTGGCGCGGCGATGGAAAAACGGTGATCCGCGGAGGCTTCGGCATCTACTATGCCCAGGTGGTCGACAACTCGCAGGCGAATTACGCCCTCACAGGACCGACCGGTGTCTTCAACTACACCGCCGCGCCGGGCCAGGTTGGATTCCCCTCGAGTGTCGCAGCTGCACCACTGCCCGCCTTCCCCGCGGGCGCCGCCGCTCCCATTCGCAGCCTCTATCTTCGCCCCGGCGATGCCGGCTATTACAACCAGTTCTTCCCAACCAATACGCTGATTGGCTATCCCAATGCCCTGCTCAATCCTTATACCGAGCAGTGGACCTTCGGCGTCGAACGCCGCCTCAAGCCCGGCTGGGTGCTAAGCGTCGACTACGTCGGCTCGCACACGCTGCGTGTCGTGCGCCCGCTCGACGTTGACCCGCCCACTCCCGCGAATCGCCAACTCGCGCCCCGCACCGCGCAGGTTGCAAACTGTACGCGTCCCTACTGGGTATGGTGGTATCAACAAAAAGGTCTCACCTGCAGCCCTACGGACCCGGCGAGCATTCAGCCACCCTACGCCGTGATTCAGAGCGACACGAACGACGGCTACGCCTACTACGACGCCCTGAACGTGAACCTCTCGCATAACTTCAGCCACAACCTGACAATGCTGGCGAGCTACGTCTGGTCTCACGCCATCGATAACGTCGATCCCGACGTGCCGGGCCAAAATCCCAACGACCCGAACTTCACAGGCAAAGTTGAAAACGGCAACGCCATCTTCGATCAGCGCCATCGCTTCGTGCTGAGCGGCTTCTACGTCATGCCCCTGCACATCACGTTCGGCGGCATCGCGACGCTCGCGTCGGGTCTGCCGTTCAATTGGGTGACGGGTGTGAACAACAGCGGCGACACCGGCGCAACCACCGACCGCCCCTTGATCAACGGCGTCGTCGTAGGCCGAAACGTGGGTCACGGCCGGCCCATCTACGATGTGGCGCCGTTCCTGGAGCGCCCCTTCTCATTCGGCACGGAACGCGTCCATCTGGTCCTTCGCGCCGAGGCGTTCAACGTGTTCAATCACGCCAACTTCGTCGGCTATAGCGGAACCTATGGCAACGGCACGACACCGGGACCAGGCTTCGGACAGCCGTTGGTCGGCGTGACCAACCAGCTTCCGGCACGCTCACTGCAGTTCTCCGCGAAGCTAAACTTCTGACCAGAACGCGCCGATGTGCGCGGCGATTGACCGCCCCTGTTGGAAACCGGCCTTTGCCGCGCCGGAACGCCGGCGGGCATCCATGAGGTTCGGGCCGAACGCATCCGCACTGTTGGCATCGGGCACGATCAGCTCGACCTGTCTCCCGATGTCTTTCAAAGCCTGCAATTCCGTATCGAGCTTGCGGCGAAATGCCTCCGCCAGGGTCGGCGCGCCGCGTCCCGACATGACTGCGATCACCACTACACGATCGCAATCCTTCGCCACATCCGCGCTCGTCGACGAGCGCATACCCCCATCCATGTAGCGCCGCCCGTTGATCGTGATCGGAGGATAAACCCCAGGTACGGCGCAGCTCGAAGCCACCGCGCGCGCCAACCCGACGCCCGACGACTTGTCCCAAACGAGGAAGGAGCCATCCGCCGTGTCCACGGCAGTACAGACGAACGGGCGCTTGGGCCACTGCCCATCCGCTTCGCCATTCAGTGAAGGAGCAAACCGTTCGATGAATTCATCCTCTGAGATCGTCGGCGTCGAGAGAGCCCATGCGCCGATCTCCGCCCGCACTTCCTTTACCGGACGCGCCCCTGTGACGGCATCCATCATCTTCACCACCAGCACTGTAAGATCGGGAGGATTGACGCTCTCGGCCGGCTCCTTCTCGTTGAGGTAAGGAGCCACAATCGCGCCAGGAGCTCGCCCTAGCGCCAACTGCGCTCCAACGAACGACCCCGCCGAAGTCCCGCAAATCAAATCGCCGTTCGACAAATCGATCCCTTCTTCCGCCAGCCCGGCCAACAACCCCGACTCCCATCCAATACCGACGGGACCGCCGCCACCCAATACCAACGCACGTTTCGCCATCGTTCCACAATACTGCAGCGTAGAAGAGTATTACACCGCTGCTGATTGTCCGCGCCTGACGAAGTCTTGGAGACAGTGGAAGGGTAAAGCGGGCTTCAGCCGGCCTTTAGAACTCACCGGGAAAGGACATGCCAAAAGGCCAGCCATTGTCTCCCTCCCCGCTTTTCAGTACCATTTCGAACAGATGTCTGAACAAAATCGCCGTACATTTCTAGGAACTGCGGCCGCGACCACCGCCGCATTCACCATTGTTCCCAGACACGTGCTGGGAGGGCCCGGAGTCGTCGCTCCCAGCGACAAAATCACGCTCGCGTACATCGGAGTGGGCACGCAGGGCCTGCGCGAAATGCTGACCCTGCTCCCCGTCCCCGACATTCAAATCGTCGCCGTTTGCGACCCCAATAAATACGCCGTCAATTACCGCGACTGGTCGCGCGACGGCATCCTGAACGGCATTCGCCAGACCATTGGCAAGCCGGATTGGAAGGCCGGAGCAGAAGGCGCGATCCCCGGCGGCCGCGATGTCGGCAAGGATGTGGTCGAGTCGTATTACGCCGCCAACCGCGCGAGCGACAAGTACAAAGGCTGCGCCGCCTATGCCGATTACCGCGAGCTTCTCGAAAAAGAAAAGGACCTCAACGCCGTCAAAGTCATGACGCCCGATCACCTTCATGGCGTCATCAGCATGGCCGCGATGAAAAAGGGCAAGCACGTCATGATGCACAAGCCTATCGCCAACCGCTTGAAGGAGGCGCGCCAGGTGATCCAGACCGCGCGAGAAACAGGCGTCTCCACGCACTTCATTCCCTGGGACACCAATGGCTCCATGGACCAGGTGATGGCGTGGATCAAGGATGGCTCCATAGGCACTCTCCGCGAGGTCCACAACTGGACGAATCGCCCCGTGTGGCCGCAATACGCGACCCTACCCACCGACAAGCCGTCAGTGCCCGAGGGCTTCGATTGGGATCTTTGGCTTGGTCCCGAAGCAGAGCGCCCCTATCATCCCGACTACACCAACATGGTCTTTCGCGGCTGGTACGACTTCGGGGGTGGATCGATGGCCGACATGGGCCACTACAGCCTCTGGACCGTCTTCAACGCACTCGACCTGACGACACCTACCAGCGTCGATCCCATGCTGAGTCACGACGTCGTATTCAACGCGAACGGCAACGTTCCGATGACCGTAAGGAACGACTTCTCGTTCCCTACCGCCAGCGTCACTCGGTTCAAGTACCCCGCGCGAGGCGCCCGCCCCGCCATCGACCTGATCTGGTACGACGGCGGCATCAAGCCCCCAACTCCCGAGGAATTGGACGAGGATCACAAAACCCTGCCGGCCGAAGGCATGATGTTCGTCGGCGACAAGGGAAAAATCCTCGCCGGCTTCCGCGTCGAGAACCCGCGCCTCATTCCCGAGCGCCTCATGCAAGCGCGTGGTTATCCGCCGCCGCAGCCGCCCGCCCGCCAGCAACGCGAATCGGGAGAGGTCGCGCCTGGTATCCGCCAGTGGATTGCAGCCTGCCGCGGAGCCAGGCAACAGTCGCCCGGAAGTTTCCTGAATGCTGGCCCGATTTCCGACGCGGTAAACCTGTATGCCGTAGCGCTGCGGGCCAGACAGCGTGTGCTCTTCGACGCCGAGAACGTGAAGATCACCAACTCAGCCGACGCTGATAAATACCTCGCGCGCGAATACAGGAAAGGATGGTCCCCAGCATGAACTCTACAAGACGGCATTTCTTAGGCGGCACCATGGCCGCTGCCGGTCTACTGCCGCGCCTCCTGGACGCCGATCCACTCGGGCTGCCGATCGGCTGCCAAACGTATCCCGTTCGCGATGCGTTGTGCAAGGATTTCGACGGCACGCTGAAACAGCTCGCCGGCATGGGCTACCGCATGATCGAGATGTGTTCCCCGCCCGGCTACGCCAACGCCGGCTACGGACCGCTGGTCGGTATGAAGACCTCGGACATGAAGGAACGCATCCATGCCGCCGGCCTCGGCTGCGAGAGCTGCCACTTCCAATGGACGGAGCTCCGCCAGAAAACCGACGACCGCATCGCCTTTGCCAAGGAGCTTGGCCTGAAACAAATGGTGCTCTCGACGTTCGGTTTCCGTCCGGACGCGACCATGGCCGAGTGGGTCCAATCCGCCCACGATCTGAACAAAATCGGCGAGCAGGTCAAAAAAGCCGGAATGCAGCTCGGCTTTCACAACCACAACTTCGAATTCAAGGAAATCGACGGTGTCCTCGTCTACGACAAGCTGATGAGCGAGTTCGATCCCAAACTGGTCAAGATGCAGTTCCAGGTGTCGGTAATCAGCCTGGGATACGAAGCCGCGACGTATCTCACGAAATACCCCGGCCGCTTCCTCTCCATGCACCTCCAGGATTGGTCATCGACCGAGAAGAAGCAGGTACCCGTCGGCCAGGGAATGGTGGACTGGAAGAAGACCTTCGCCGCGGCAAAAACCGCAGGAATCAAGAACTACTTCGTCGAGCTCAACATGGACCAGCTCAAGCCCAGCATCGACTACCTGCACACCCTGACGTAAGGCAGGATTGCACCCAGCGGCGGGTTTGAAATCCGCCGCTGGCACATCCTTTAGGCCCGGCCCGCCGCCCGCCGCAGCTCCATAGCAAACGAGTCCAGCGCAAGACTCTTCTGGATATTCCGCCGCACCAACTCGACCAACTCATCCGTCTTCTTCACCGCCGCTCGAAGCCACTCAAACGAAACCCGCGAGGCGATGCTCTCCAATTCTTTCCGCATATCCACATTCCGAATATCCCCGCACCCGTTCGCCAGCAGCAGCACATCTTCGATCAGCAGATAAAGCACCCGCAGCAACAAATCCAGCCGCTCCGTCTTCCTCATCGAGATCGCCTCCGAGTGCTTCGCCCAATCCGTAAACGGCGCCCGCCCGGCCGCCACTTTCAGCAATTCCAGCATCGCAGTCCGCCGCTCGCTATAGGCTTCCAGATCGATAGAAATCGCCAACCCTGGACTCCCCGACGCCAGCGCGATCCGCCGCTCCGCATCCGACAATCCCCGCATCTTCACAAACGCGCGCATCTCCTCATTCCCCAACGGCGCCAGGTGAAACGGCACCGCCCGCGACCGGATCGTGGGCAGCAGGTCGTAAGCATTCTCAGCCGTCATAATCACGATCAGGTGGTCCGGCGGCTCCTCCAGCGTCTTCAGCAGCGAATTGGCGGCCTGCTCGTTGGCGCGGTCGATGTGATCAATCAGGAAAATCCGCCGTGCCCCGTGCAAAGGCTTAAACTGCGCCCGCTCTTTCAAAAACCGCATCTGCTGAATCGAGATCTGCCGCAGCGGACCGTCCGGAACAAAAGTCACAAAATCCGGATGGCTCGAAAAGAACAGCGGGTCCTCATTGCGCTTCTCCGCGGTCCACTTTTCCCGATCCGCGACAATCTCCTGGTTGTGCTCCAGGCTTTGGTCATCATGCTCGATTTTCGCCGCTTCGCCGACAAGCGCCGCGCCAAACCGACGAGCCAGCGTCGCCTTCCCGACCCCCTCCGGCCCCGAAAACAACAAAGTCTGCGGAATCCGTTCCTGTCGCGAGAGCTGCGATAAAGCCTCGGCAACCTGCGCGTTGCCCTGAAAATCAGTGAACATCCTTCTTCATCGTATCCGAGCCCTCCACGCGCTTCAGCGATTTTGCGCGAGCTTCCACGCGCGCCGCCTCTGTCTCACGCTTCAACGCGTGCAGCACCTCGGCGTACTCATTCAGCACCGGCACTAGCCCTGGAGAATTCGGCGCAATCGCCAAAATGCGCTTATACAAAGCGTCCGCCGCCCAATACTTCTTCAACCCCGCCTTCACCAGCGCCAGGTTGTGAAGACTCGAAATGTCGACCATGTCGCGAATCTCGAGCGACCGCTGATAGAGCGGCTCGGCTTCCTTGTACTTGTCCTGCTTTGCCAAAACCACCGCGAGATTGTCAAGATTGGTGGCCAGTTCCGCGCTGTCCGGCCGGCTCAGTTGCTCTGCGATGGCCAAAGAGCGCCGATACAGCGGCTCCGCATCCGCGAACCGCGCCGCGGAGTAGTACAACGACGCGAGCGCATCCAGCGCCTGCATGACATCTGCATTCACCGGCCCGACCGCGTTATCGCGAATCAGCAACGCGCGCCGCAGCAGGGCCTCCGCTTCATCGATCTTCGATTCCGCGCGGTACATCCCGGCCAGCCCCTCCAGCGCCGGACAGATCTTCTGGTCTTCCGTCCCATAAACCTTCTCCAGAATCTCGATCGCGCGAACATACAGTGGCTCAGCCGCCGGCAGATTCTTCTCCACCGCATAAAGATCCGCCAGAGCCATGTAAGCGGCGGCGACGTCCGGGTGATCGAACCCGCGCTGCCTCTCCCGGATCGAGGCGATCCGCGACAACAGGCGCTCCGCCTCCGAATACTTCTTCGTAGCAATCAGAATGCGAGCCAGGCTGTTCAACGTGGGGGCAAGCTCGCTGCTGTACTGCCCCGATGCACCCTCCCGAATCTCCAGCAACTGCCGAAAACACTTCTCCGCCATGGGCAGGTTGCCCTGAAGACGATAAGTGCGGGCACGCTGTTCGAGTTCCTCGGGCGACGCGTCGTCCGCATAAATCAAGGCTGCAAACAAGCAGGCAAGCAACGAAGCAAAAGCCAAACGCATCGCTCCGACTATAATAAAAGAACTCTCGCGATGGCGTCCGAAGCCTCCGCATTACAGGTGAAAATCGCGCCGGAGCGATCCACGCTCGCGCGAAACGGCTTCCTCGCGCTGATCCTGTTTTCGGTCGCGCACTTTTGCGTGGACCTCTACTCCGCCGCCCTCAGCGCCTATCAACCCGTGCTCGGCGACAAGATGGGCCTCAGCCTCACCCGCGCCGGTATCCTCGGCGGCATGATGGTCTTCTCCGGCTCGGTGCTCCAACCCGCCTACGGCTACCTCTCCGATCGCTTTCACTCGCGATTGTTCTCAGCTCTGGGCCCCGCAGTCGCCGGAATCTTCATCTCCGCGCTGTGCCTCGCACCCAGCTTCGGCTGGCTGCTGCTCCTGATTCTCCTCGGCGGGGCCGGCATTGCGTCATTCCATCCGCAAGCTTCCGCGCTCGCCACCGCCGGTATTGTCACCAGCAATCGCGGCCGCTGGATGGCGATCTTCATCAGCGCGGGAACGCTAGGACTCGCCGTCGGCCCATCGTTCTTCACGACGCTCTTCACCGAAGTCGGCCTCTCGCGAGCCTGGCTGGGTGCGATCCCCGGTGTTTTCATCTCGATCTTTCTGCTCTTCAAGCTGGGCGACGCCACCAAAACTAGCGCGCATCCGCGCCGCAGCTTCGATTGGCGGCCCCTACGTGCCGTCTGGAAGCCGCTGACGATCCTCTACCTGCTGGTCTTCATCCGCTCCATCCTGCAGGTCGTCTACGGCCAGCTCCTCCCGCTCTACCTGCATCGCGAACGCGGATTCTCGCTCACCGCCGCCAGCCTCGCCCTCTCGCTCTACCTTGTATTCGGTGCCGTTGGCGGATTCGCCGGTGGCCACCTGGCCGACCGTTTCGGTGGACGCCAGGTCATCCTGGTGTCGATGGCCGGCTGCCTCCCGTTTCTGACGCTGTTCTTCGCAACCTCGGGCGTCGCCTCCATCATCGGTCTCTCCCTCGGAGGATTGCTGCTGCTCTTCACCATCCCCGTGAACGTCGTAATGGCCCAGGACCTCGTTCCCTCGCAGGCAGGCACCGTCTCGGCCCTGATGATGGGTTTCGCCTGGGGAACCGCCGGCCTGATCTTTATCCCCCTGACCGGTTGGGCCGGCGATCACTTCACCCTCCACCACGCCCTGAGCGCGCTGCTGGTTTTCCCAATCGCCGGAATCGCCCTGGCCCTGAAACTCGATGCCAGGTAATTCGGGTGGTATTACACAGCCTCGGATTGTTTGCATCTCACGAGGGTTTTGGAGGCTGCGGAAGGGTGAAGCAGGCGGTTTCACCTGCTTTTCGAAAAAAGACCAGATCTCTGATCCCCGTCAGATGCCTCACACGCTACATTCCGCGTCGCCCGCGGGCCCCAGATGAAACCCGCCATCTGCCTCCTGAGCGGAGGTCTCGACTCCGCCACCACCCTCGCCTACGCCCGCCGCGAAGGTTTCGCCAGCTATGCGCTCTCCTTCGATTACGGTCAACGCCACCGCATCGAGCTCGAAGCCGCTCGCCGCGTAGCCGACGCGTTAGGCGCCGCCCAGCACCGCACTCTCCGCATCGATCTGCGTGCCTTCGGAGGCTCCGCCCTCACAGCCGACCTCGAAGTGCCCAAGGACACCACCACCGAAGGCATTCCCATCACCTACGTCCCCGCTCGCAACACGGTGTTCCTCTCCTTCGCCCTCGCCTGGGCCGAGGTCCTGTCCGCGTCCGACATCTTCATCGGCGTGAATGCCATCGACTACTCCGGCTATCCCGACTGCCGCCCCGAATTCATCGAAGCCTTCGAGCGCATGGCCAATCTCGCCACCAAAGCAGGCGTCGAAGGTCGCACCAATATCCGCATCCACACCCCGCTCATCCGCCTCACAAAACGTGAAATCATAGAATTGGCCCGTGACTTGGACGTCGACCTGCGGCTGACGCACAGTTGCTACGATCCCGACTCCGCGGGTCGCCCGTGCGGCCGCTGCGACTCCTGCCGGCTGCGGTTGAAAGGCTTTGCCGACGCGGGCTTAAAGGATCCGCTGGAATATGCTTAACGTCTCCGAAATCTTCTACTCGATTCAAGGTGAGGGCATGCTCGTCGGAACGCCCTCTGTCTTCGTCCGCCTGAGCGGTTGTAATCTGCGCTGCGAATGGTGCGACACGCCCTATACGTCCTGGTCGCCCGAAGGCGACGAGCGGCATCTCGGCCCCATCCTGGCCGACGTCCGCCGCCACTGGCGCAGCTACGTCGTCGTGACCGGCGGCGAGCCCATGATCCAGGACGACATCGTGCTGTTTACGCAGCGCCTCAAGGAAATCGATCAGCACATCACCATCGAGACCGCCGGTACCGTCTTCAAACCCGTGACCTGCGACCTGATGAGCATCAGCCCCAAACTCGCAAACTCGACCCCCAACCGCCGCGAAGGCGGACGCTGGGCCGCGCAACACGACCGCCTCCGCTATCAACCCGAGGTTCTCAAACAACTCGTAGCGAATTACCCCTATCAACTGAAATTCGTGATGTCATACAAGGAAGATCTGGCGGAAGTAAAGCAAATCGTGCAGGAAATCGGAGCATCAAACGATCGAGTGGTCCTGATGCCCGAAGGCACGGACCAGAGAGCACTCTACGAGCGATCCCAATGGCTGGTAGAAATGTGCAAGCAACAAGGCTACCGCTTCACTCCCCGCCTGCATATCGATCTCTGGGGCAACCAGCGCGGCAAGTGATCCGAAGCCCTTCAATTCCCGAGCTTCTGTGCGTCCTCGGTGAGTAACCGATCCAGCAGAGCCGGATCTACACGGAAATTCGTCTGCCGAAGGCGTGTTATCACGGGAGGTAGTTTAATAAGCCCTAGCTCGGCACCGCGTTTGAGAACTCCTAGCGTGCCAGTGACCGCCAATCCCAAGCGGCGGGCCTCTGTGACGCCTTCGCGGTCATCCATGATCACGAGATCTGCTTTCAGCCTTAGCGCCAGGAGAATTGCTTCGTGTTCTCCGAGGTCCAGGTCGCTCCTCACCACTGCGGGCCCACCGGTACTCGGCATCACTTGAATCCAATCGGGCCGATCGGCCATCCACTCGCGCACCACTTCCGGCGTCGAAGACTGATTGAGTTCCTCAGCGACCGCTTCGGGAATGACGACCTGCGCGTAGAGGCGGGCCAAAAGATCCGCCTCCCCGATCAGGACTAGGTAACGCAACGGAGAACTGTCACAAATGACAATCCGCGGCATGACTCACACACCAAGCCGCCGGTGAGTCTCCTGATCTTCTTCAAGGTCTTGCCAACTATAGTCCAGCCACACTTCATGACGCTTCAGAAATCCATCAAGCTCATACCTTGAGTCGAAGCCTAACAGGCGCCGCAGTTGGGCCGTCGTCAGCTTGCGTTCGCGGTAAGCTTCAAGAGCGATCGCCTCCAGAGCAACCCGTGAAAGGTCCGCGCTGGAAGTTGCGAGCAGCGCGGAAAACTCGTCAGGAATGTCGAGAGTTACCTGCATAGGACATCGGGGTTCAACGCAGTTATGCCTGGATTCTATTTCTTCGCGTACTTCGCCGGGTCTTTCTTAAACGTCTCCATATCATCCCGGCTGCAGAAATAATACATCTTCCCGTTATACGCGTATTTCCCATCCGCGGTCTTGGGCTCGATCGTCATCCCGCAGACCGGGTCCTTCTGAGGAGTGGTCTCCTCCTTCACCTGCGTCTGCTTCTGGGTAGCTTTGTTATCGGACTTCTGGGCCGGCTGAGCGCACAAAACTGCTCCCGCCGCAAAAGCCGTCAACACGAATCTCTTCATACCTTTAGCGTACGGGCCAAGCCGCAAAACTGTCAAACTGTAACGTCGCCCGTCTCTAATAGAGCAAAATAGTAGGAGATCCCATGAGACGTAAGCTCTGCGCCCTGGCCGTATTGACCATCTCAATCGCGGCGGCCCAATCCCTCAAAAACTACGAAAAACGCATCACCGAGTTCACCCTGCCCAACGGCATGCACTTCATCGTGTTCGAACGGCACGAGGCTCCGGTGGTTTCCTTCCACTCCTATGTCAACGCCGGGTCGGTCGACGACCCCGGAGGCGAAACCGGCCTCGCTCACATGTTCGAGCACATGGCCTTCAAAGGCACCCAGACCATCGGCACCACCAACTACCCCGAAGAACAGAAGGCCCTCGACGAGGTGGAGCACATCTACAACCAGTACGACGCCGAGCGCAACAAGGGTCCCCACGCCGACCCCAAAATACTCGCCCACATGCAGCAGGAACTAAAGGCCGCCATGGAGAAGGCTAATACCTACGTCGTCCCCAACGCCTACCCCAGCATCATCGAAGAAAACGGCGGCGTCGGCCTGAACGCCGGCACGCAAGAGGACTCCACCGAGTACTTCTACAACTTCCCGAAGAACCGTCTCGAACTGTGGTTCCTGCTCGAATCCCAGCGCTTCTACGACCCGGTCTTCCGCGAGTTCTATAAGGAGCGCGACGTCGTCCAGGAAGAGCGCCGCATGCGCGTGGAATCCAGCCCCCAAGGCCGCCTCGTCGAAGCGCTGCTCGCCACAGCCTTCGAAGCGCATCCCTATCACAACATGCCCGGAGGCTGGGCCAGCGACATCGACAACCTGCGCCTCGGTGACGCACTGGCGTTCTACAAGAAGTACTACGTGCCCTCAAACATCACAATCGGCATCGCCGGCGACGTCGATCCCGCCGAGTGCCGCCGCCTGGCCACGAAATACTTCGGAATCCTTCCCTCCGGCCCGCCCCCTTCCGGTCCCCGAACCATCGAGCCGCAGCAGACCGGCGAAAAGCGCGTCAAGGTGGAATCCCCCGCCCAGCCATTCATGGCCATCGCCTACAAACGCCCCGATCAGCTCGATGCCGACGATCCGGCGCTCGACGTACTCGGTGACATCCTCGCCGGCGGACGCACTGGCATCCTCTACAAGGAGCTGGTTCGCGACAAAAAGATCGCCCTCGGCGCCTTCGCCCAATCCACCTTCCCGGGCGGCAAATACCCCGGCCTGTTCCTCTTTTTCCTCATCCCCAACATGGGACACACGCTCGAAGAGAACGAAAAGGCTTGTTACGAAATCATCGAGCGCCTGAAAAAGGAGAAGGTCGATGCCGAAACCCTCCAACGCGTGAAAACGAAGGTTCGCGCCGGACTGATCCGCCGCCTCGATAGCAATTCCGGCATGGCCGAACAGCTCACCTCCTACTACGTCGACTACGGCGACTGGCGCAAGCTCTTCACCAGCATCGAAGATATCGACAAGGTCACCGCCGACGACGTGCAACGCGTCGCGCGCAAGTACCTCATCTCCGAAACGCGCACCGTGGCCTACACCGAAGCGCCTCCGCCCTCTACCCAGAAGGCCCCACAAGGAGGTGACCAGTAATGAACCGCCTCACCATCCTGGCCGCTCTTTCCCTAGGCATCCTCGGCGCGCAGACTCAGGTCCGCGACACCTCTTCCCTGCCCTCCTACAAAGACCTGAAATTCGCCCCGCTCCCGCCGCTCAAAATCCCCGAACCGGTGACCTTCACGCTCCCCGATGGCATGAAGATCTACCTGCTTGAAAATCACGAGCTCCCCATCGTCAGCGGCGTCGCCATCATCCGTACCGGCAACCTCTTCGACCCGAAAGACAAACTCGGGCTCGCCGAGCTCACCGGCACCGTTCTGCGTTCCGGCGGCACGAAAGCGAAAAGCGGAGACGACATCGATGTCGAGCTCGAGAACATCGCGGCGTCGGTCGAAAGCAACGTCGGCGAAAGCAGCGGCACGCTGTCCTTTTCCTGCCTCCGCGAGAATACCGACGAAGTCATGCAGCTCTTCCACGACTTCATGACCGCGGCCGAATTCCGCCAGGATCGCGTCGACCTCGCAAAAACGCAGGTCCGCAGCGGAATCTCGCGCCGCAACGACGATCCCAACGGCATTCTCTCGCGCGAATTCAGCAACATTCTCTACGGCCGCGACACGCCCTACGGCTGGGAAATGCAATACGAGCACATCGATCACATCCAGCGTCAGGACCTCGTCGAGTTCTACCATCGCTACTACTTCCCGGCCAATACCATGCTTGGCATCTACGGCGATTTTGCCGTCGACGAAATGAAGGCGCGGCTGGAAAAGATGTTCGCCGACTGGACCTATAAACAGCCGCCCGTCCCGAAGTTCCCCGCCGTTTCCGCATCCGCCTCCCCAGGTGTCTATCTCGCCACCAAGGACGACGTCACCCAAACATTCTTCTCCATCGGTCACATGGGCGGCGTGCTGAACGACAAAGACTACCCCGCCCTTGAAGTGGCCGCCGACATCCTCGGCGGCGGCTTCTCCAGCCGCCTGTTCCAGCGCGTTCGAACCAAGCTCGGCTACGCCTACAACATCGGCGCGGGATGGGGCGCCAACTACGACCACCCCGGTTTATTCCAGATCAACGGCAGCACTCAGTCGCGCTACACCGTCCCCACCATCAAAGCCGCCATGGAAGAACTCAATCGCATGCGGACCACCGAAGTGACCGACGAAGAGTTGAAGCGTGCCCGCGACACCGTCCTCAACGGCTTCGTCTTCAACTTCGACCGCCCCAGCAAAACCCTCAACCGCATGCTGATCTATGAATACTACGGCTACCCCAAGGACTTCATCTTCCAATACCAGAAAGCCGTCGCCGGTGTCACCAAGGCTGATGTTCTGCGCGTTTCGCAGAAGTACCTCCGCCCTCAGGACGTCACCATCGTCGCCGTAGGCAATCCCAAAGAATTCAACACCCCGCTCACAGACCTCGGTTTTAAGGTGCAGCCGATCGATCTGACGATTCCGGAGCCGACGAAGGAAGCCGTCAAAACCGATGCCGCCAGCGCCTCCCGAGGAACCGAAATGCTGAACCGCATGCGCACCGCCATGGGAGGAGCCGCTAAGCTGTCGGCCGTCAAAGACGTCGAATACAGTGCCGACGTTGAACTGCACACCCCCGGCGCGTCCCTCAAGGGCACGCAGCACAACATCTACCTGCTGCCTTCCACCATGCGTCAGCAGATCGACCTCCCCGTCGCCCGGCAAACCGTTTACGCCGACGGAACCACGGGCTGGATCGCGCTGCCGAATGGCGTCCAACCCGCCCCGGCCCCCGTCCTGAAACAGGTGCAAGGCGAAACGTTCCGCCTGCTGTACCACCTCGTGATGCTCGACAACGCCGTCGCGGTGGATCCCAACACCGTCGAGATCTCCGACGACAAGGGCGACGCCGCAAAACTGACCCTCGACCCGCAGACCGGCCTCCCCGCCAAAATGAGCTACCAGAGCGTCGGGATGTCCGGCCCCGTCGAGGTCGAGGAAACCTACTCCGACTGGCGCGACGTCAACGGTATTAAGGTTCCATACGGGCGTTCCGTAACGCAGGGTGGCCAGAAGTTCGCCGACGTCCACGTTAAAGATTTCAAATTCAACACCGGCGTGAAGGCGGAAGATCTCAGCAAAAAACCGTGAGGGTTGTCAGGAAATGCGAACAGCGATAGCGATCGCCTGCGCCGTAGCCTTGTGCGCGCAGGCCGAAACCATTCAGGAGAAAGGAAAGCGCATCGTCAATGAGGCGGTCGAGGCCCTCGGCGGCCAGAATTTCCTCACCATGAACGACCGCGTCGAAACCGGCCGCGCCTACTCGTTCTATCGCGAGAAGTTAAGCGGCTTGAGCATCGCGCGCTTCTCCACCCGCTACCTGAATAGAGTCGAGAACCCCGGAAAAACCCTCGCCGTTCTGGTCCGCCAGGACTTCGGCAAGAAGTTCGACTATGGCCTCCTCTTCCAGCAGGACGATGCCTACGACGTCACCTTCCGCGGGGCGCGCCCCCTGGCCGACGACCGCTTTCAGCGCTACAAGGACACCACCATTACCGATGTCTTCTACATCCTGCGCGAGCGCTTAAAAGAACCAGGCCTCATCATGGAATCGCGCGCCGCCGATGTGTGGAATAACAAGCCTGTTGAAATCGTCGACATCACGGATGCAAACGATCAGGTCGTCACCATCTATTTCCATCAATCCACCAAGCTTCCCGTCCGCGAGATTGTTGTTCGCCTGGATCCCAAAACCCGCGAACGCAACGAAGAAATCACGATCTACGACAAGTTCCGCGACGTGAATGGAGTCCAGTGGCCCTACTCGGTCGAACGCGAGCGCAACGGCGAAAAGATCTACCAGATGTTCAGCGACTCCGTCGAGATCAACAAGAGCCTCCCCGACACAACCTTCAACCTCCCCACTGGCATCAAGAAACTAAAACCCGAGTAACGCCGGCTTTAGCCGGTCCCGATGCCGCCTAAGGCGGCGGTCTCCCCGAGGGTTACCCCGGCATCCCAAGCATAACCCGCCGCGCCATGTCCGTCGTAACCCCATACACGACATGTGCCAGCCAGGCCTGCACGTGCGTACTCACAGGCTGCTCCCGCGCCGGACCTGTCAAACCCAGCCGCGGAAGCACCAGCTCATCCGCTGCGAGCCACACCGCGCTGCCATAACCCGTGCCGCGTCCAACCCCCGCCTTCGGCACAGCCTCCGCCAGCGCGCCATAAGCCGCCCCGACCAGCGTCCCGAAGCCGTAATGCACAGCCGGACCAGCCCACTTCTTCTGATCTTCGCTTAATTCCCGCTGGAAAACCGTGGGGCTGATGGCCTGCGCCGTCTTGACCGTGGCATCGCTTCCGTTCGAAGTCTTCCCGGCAAGCTTCGTCCAAAGGCCCTGAAACTGGTTCATCGCAAACGACGCCGCCAGCCCCCCGAGCGCCCCCGCAAGGGCGCCCTTCAACACTCGTTCACTCTTCGAATTCATCGCGAACCTCACGCCGCCGCCTTCAGCCCGGGCTTGAGCAGCACCTTGGTCCAATCCTTGCCCTTGCCGACTCCGCGCGCGTCAAAGTGCGCATACGCCTCCACCGCCCCGGTCAAAGGTAAACGATGGCTCACGATAAAACTCGGCTTCGCCTTCCCCGCAATGATGAGATCGCGAAGGTAAACGTTGTACTTCTTCACCGGAGCCTGCCCCTGCCCGATCGTCACGCCGTTGTTCCAAAGCTTCCCCAGAGGAAACAGGAACTCGCCTTTCTTGGCATGCTTGTCCACGCCGCCCGGATCCTCGTCGAAATAGACCCCGATCAGCCCCACCGACCCCGTCGGATTGATGAGGTCCGCGATGGCGCGAATCGTCTGCATCGGATCTTCCTTGTCGGGCTGGTTCTGGTTCACAGCCTGGTACCCCACCGCGTCGATGGCGCAGTTCACGCCCGCCATCTTCTCCTCGCCCGGACGCAGCGCCTGCATCCTCGTCCTGTTGGCCGCGCGGTGCGACTTGATCTGCTCCACCGGATCGCCCTTCGTGAAGTCGATCGCTACTGCCCCGATACTCTCCGCCCGCTTCAAACGTTCCGGCGCGCGGTCGACCACGTAAACCTCAGCGGCGCCCTTGATAAACGCGCTATACGCCGACAGCAGCCCCACCGGCCCGGCCCCGAACACCGCCACCGAGTCGCCGCTCTTCACGTTCGCTAACTCCGCGGCATGCCAGCCCGTCGGAAAAATGTCCGCCAGCAAAACGAAATCATCCTCGAATTCATCCCCCGGCGCCCCCGGCAGCTTCAGGCAATTGAAGTCCGCAAAGGGAACCCGCAGAAACTCCGCCTGGCCGCCTCGATAAGGACCCATGCCCGCGTAACCGTAACCGGCCGTAGGAGCCTCGGGGTTCGAAGTGAGACACGCATTAGTAAACCCGCGCGTACAGTTGAAACAAAAACCGCACGCGATGTTGAAGGGAAGCACCACCCGGTCTCCGCGCCGGATGGAAACAACACCCTTCCCGACCTCCTCGACAACCCCCTGGTTCTCATGCCCGAACACAATGCCCGGCTCCGCGGCACTGCGCTCTTCGTACATATGTAAATCGCTACCGCAAATGGCGGCAGTGGTAATGCGTATGATTGCGTCGCTCGGTGCTTCGATCTTGGGATCGGGCACTTCCTCCACGGCGACCTTGTGCTTGCCTTTATAAACGACAGCCTTCATAAGAAACCTCGTCCGTTGGACCCCCACCGAACCGCCACTGTTTCCGCGGCATTGGAGCAATGGTCCTGCCCTGCAAGGCAGGTTTTCAACCTGCGGCGGATTTTCAATCCGCCAATGCCTTATGTTGTGCTGTGCACCCTGGAAGTGTTGCCGGCTAGGGTGAGGTAGCGCCGATTGACTATCGACGCGCGTCCTTCCCACTGAGCCATATCCCCCATAGCCACATCGGTCATACACCAACCAAACGACTTACCGAGTGGCATTCCACGAGCTTAATAAAACTCCGGACAAACACCCACTATGACGAGGGTCTTAACGATATTCCTCCTCAGCGCGCTCGCGCTCTTCACCTGCTTCTCGTTGTTAGGAGCACCACCCGAAACCACTGGCGTCAAATTCGTTCCCGCGCGCCCGAGCGTCTCCATCGAAGGTAAGGTCCTGTTCCGCGAATACTGCGCCGCTTGCCATGGCGTCGATGCCAAAGGAAACGGTCCAGCAGCTTTCGGCCTCGTCCGGCACCCCACCGATCTGACGCAAATGAGCAGCCGCCACAACGGCAAGTTCCCCGACGATTACCTGATGCGCGTGCTTCGTGGCGAGGAGAAGATTACATCCCACGGAAAACAGGAAATGCCTGCTTGGGCCTCGACATTTTATCGCATGAACTCCAGCCTCAATGTCGCGCAGACTCAGATCTTTGGCCTCGTGAATTACATCGAGCGGATACAGGCAAAGTAGCCTTGCTCACACTGTAAAACTTCGTTCTCAAGCGCACTTTTCGCTATACTAAGCCTTACCGGCGTGAAGCGTTTGCGAGAACACCGGCACTTGGAGCTAGGAGGAGCAACAGGTGCGGAAGATTTTGGACGAGGTCATTGCGACGCGCCAAAGTGTAGCGTCGGGCGACATGGACGGTGCCAAAAAGAAATTGGCTGCCGCCTTGCGCCTTATTGAAACAAGTATTTCTGGGGGCGGTCCGCGCGGTTTTCTTCGTTCGGTAGAGGGTTATCTCGAAGATGTCCGCTATGCTGTTACCGTCTCCGATGCCCGTTGGGCTCTCTCCGGCTTGGAAAAAGCCGAGCGGGCCCTGCAAGGTAGAGTCTAATCCCAATTCACACCGCTGTTGGAATGGTAGAGCAGGCTGCAGCCGGCCTTTGGATCTAACCGAGAACCACCAGGTGAACCGCTGGTCCATCCTTGGTCGAAGGAAGTGATGCAGATTGCCAATCTGCGGCGGATTGGCAATCCGCCCCTTCACCACCCTCAAGGCGCAAAATAACCGTTCGTGTCAATAATCACATCCGCCACCCCCGACACGAACACACTAATCGCCCCACCAACCCCCACCGGAACGATCGCCGCATTGGCCACAATCGTGCCATTGAGTGAATTCAAAGTGGAAACGACCGGCTGTGCCAGCCCGGTAGGCCAAGTTGTCAAATAACCCAACGGCCCGTGCGGCACGGCTGTCATGTTGAGTGAAAACGCCCCCGCCGACCCCGGCAATCCGCAACTCCCACCCACCTGAAAATCGCGCTCCGAACTGACCGGCGGCCCCGACCGCGTATCCGCAACCCGGCACGGCGTCAACGGATAGAAAAGCAAAGCCCCCGGATTCCCTACCGGCCCGAAGTATCCATTGATGTCGATCACCAGATCGGTAGCATCGCTGGCATAGACGCTGACTGCCCCCGCCGACCCCGCCGGAATGATCGCGGCATTGGCCACAATCCGCCCATTGACAGAGTTCAATGTCGACACGTAAGGCTGCGCCTGTCCTGACGGCCAGGCGGAAAGGTACGTGAGTGGGCCTGGAGGTACCGCCGTAAAGTTCAACGAATACGCCAGCGCCGCTGCGGGCACACCGCATGAGCTCGATCGAATCGCAAAATCCCGGCTCGTCCCCGCGCCGATCCCTCCATGCCCCCGAGTGTCAGCCACCCGGCAAGGCGTCAAAGGAAAGAAGGCCAGGGCCTGCATCCCCGGCGGCGCAAAATAGCCGTTGATATCCAGAACGACATGGCTCGTATCGCTCACGAACACATTGATCGCCCCGTTCGCCCCTGCCGGAACAATGGCAGCATTGGCCACAATCGTCCCATCCGTGGCATTTAACGTCGATACCACGGGCTGCGCTGATCCCGCCGCCCAGATCGATACGTACGTGAGCGGACCCGGAGGAACCGCCGTTACGTTCATGGCATACGCTTGCGCTGACGCCGGAACCCCGCATGGGCTCGCCTGAACGGCGAACGTCCGCGTCGACCCACCCGTCATGATGCTGGTCGCCCTGGTATCGGCCACGCGGCACGGAGAAAGCGGGTAGAACGCGAGCCCCGGCCCCACTCCCGAAGGCGCAATTGTTACTGAATCCAACGCTGTGCCTGCCGTGCCTCCCCCGTACGAGAGCGCCACCGAGTTCGTGAGCGGCGAACCCGCGTTGGAAGCAACGTTGACAAGCACCGTGATCGCCGGGTAACTCGCCCCGCCGTTGAGCGCATCGTTCCGCGTACAGCTATTTTGCCCGGCCACACAACTCCATCCCGTCCCGCTCATGCTCACGAGCGACAATCCCCCAGGCAGCGATTCCATTACGGTCACGGTCCCGCTCGTGGCGGCCGCGCCGGCGGCATTCGCGACGACCACACTGAACGCCGCGTCCTGTTCGCCTTGCGTGAAATTCCCGCTGTGCGTCTTCGCAATGCTCAACACCGGCGACATGGACTGGATGACCGCCGAATCGCTGGTGGACGCTGTCGCAGAACCATTCGCGACGGTCACCTGGTTAACCTGCGGTGACGCCGCATTCGCCGCCACGTTCACCTGCACTGTAATGGCTGGATAGCTGTTCCCGCCCGCCAGGGCATCCGTCCGCGTACAGGTGTTTGCCGCGCAGGTCCACCCGGTGCCGCTCATCGAGACCAGAGATATGCCCGCAGGCACTATCTCCGTCACCGTGACCACCCCGCTCGTCGCGCCGGCGCCAGTCGCATTCGCGACCGTCACCGTGTATGCCGCATTCTGTTGCCCCTGCGTGAAATTGCCCGTGTGTGTCTTCGTGATCGTCAACACCGGATTTGAAACATTCGCCCGCAGAACCAGTAGCGTCACGCTCTGCCGCGGAGCCGTCAAGTTCAGAGACCCGCCGTTGTAATTCAAATCCGTCAGCCGTGTAATCACATTCGCCGATGTCAACTGCCAAACCTGCGCCGTCCCGCTCGTCCCAAAATTCGCAAGGCTCAATGTCACCGGCGTGCTGTTGTTCAGGTCCTTATTGATCACCATTACCGTAAGCGCGCTGTCGCTCGACCGTGTCGCGGCAAAAGCACTCAGGCTATCCGGATTCGGCACGCTCGCCCGAACGCTCGTATCGCCAAATGTCGACCTGTTCCCGTCGTAGTTGCGATACATCTTCATCGCCTTATACGTCGGCGTTGAAGGATCGGGAGTGGTCCAGCGGGCCGCCATATCGAGCCCCTCCCGCCCGAAAATTCCAAAAATGTCTGCTTGCGTCGTGGCGCCGTTAATGTGGCTCTCAGCGCCCCAGTTGTATTCCGTGAGCCCGATCGGCGTGCCTGAAAAATAGTACGTGTTCGCCCAGCTCCGCAAACGCGGAATCAGCATCACCGTGTCGTTAATCCAGCTCTCGTCCACATACGTGGGGTCCCACAGCGATCGCGTCGAGCGGTTTCGCAGCAACTGCGTCGCATTGGAAGTATCATCTCCGAACTCGCCGCCCTGCGGATAAAAGTGAACCGTGAACATATCGAGCGGCCGCAGCCCGTTGGCAACGGTGTTGACTTTCCACTGGCCCAGCAGCCACGGCAGATAATCCATGTTCCCGTTCGCCGCGCGATCCGGAAATGAAGTGTACCCATTCTCGGCACCGGCTTGTTGATCGAATCCGCTGTAGAAATACCCGCTCCATCCCCACTCCTCCGGCCCCAGAATCAAGGCCGATGGGTCGCGCAATTTGATCATGTTCGCAAAGGCCAGCATCTTGTCGCGGATCTCGGTCATCCGCGGGCCGGTGGGGTGTACATCGCGGTGCGTCGAAAACCAGATGGATTGCTCGTTGTCGAGCAGATAGTATTTCAAGCCGCCGTTCGACGCGGTCCCCCAGGTGGAGACCAGGTGCTGGACCCAGCCATCCTGAACCGTGGCCGAATTCGGAACATTGGCGTCGTTCGGGTCGTTGCCCGTCACCGGTTGCCCGGTGCTGCTCAGAATCCCGTTCCCGGCGTCCGGGAAATATGGATCGGACGCCGTCTGCCGGCCATATTTCGCCTGCGAGAAACTCGCCAGCTTATTCCGGTTCGGTCCGAGCTTCGCGATCCAATCGAGCATGGGAATCGTGAGCAACGGCTGCGCCCCGCCCGCGCGCGAAGTCGTGATGAACGTGTCGCCGCGCTCCCCAGCCACCGAGTTGGTATCGCCGATGCTCTCGAAGAAGTAGTCCGCATCCCGATTGTCCGCGTTCAGAGTCCAGTTGTACCGGCTGGTGTTATTCCCGCCATAGCGGTTGAGCGGAGCATTGAGATCTGCCAGCGTGCCCGAATCCCCAAAAGCCACGCCATAGACATTCGGATTAATCGCCCGCCGGTTCGCCGCCGCGTCGACGCTGACCGTGACCGCCGGATTCTGCCCCAACGCCGACCCCGCTCCCGCCCAGGCGAGTGCGACGAAGATGAACAAAATGAAAAAGTGTAAGGGTTTTACACAGCCTTTGACTCTTCGCGTCCCGCGACGATCTGGAGGCTGTGGAAGGGTGGAGCAGGCATTCGGCATGCCTTTGGACTTCACCGGGAAAGGACAGGCGAAACCGCCCGTCCCATCTTTTCCAACCCAGGAGTTTCCGTTGGTTGCGGCTATGCTCCTTTGCAAAGCGGGTGGTTTCGTCTGTCTTTGGATCCGTGGATTCACCGGAAAGCAGCCGGTCACAACGCGCGAAAAGATTCGCACCCTGTTCAACCCCCACAAACCAATCCCCTTACACCCCGAGCGCCACGACTCGCCACTCATGCCGCTTAACCCCCCACCTAAAATCAAAACGGAATGCACACCGTGTTCGTCGCCATCATCGCCCGCAGCGCGACGCAAAGCCAAAAACTTGCGTCGCGCCGCGCCGATTTCTGCGCCGCGTTTTCGGCTGCTCTAAACCGAATCAAGAACATACAGTGTGTGTGTAGCACGACCCCAATACGTTACCTCGGGCGCCCGCCGCATTCCGTGTCAGCAGATACAAAAAAGGGGCAAGCGGGACTACTGACACCGCTCGCCCGAGTGGACCTCCACCAATGTAGCGCTTTTATGGGGTGCGCTATCCTGAAGTACTCACTCGCGCTCTAGCATGTCCTCTGAGCCTTCCACGCCGCTTATGCGGCAGTACCATGCCATCAAGCAACAGGCGCCTAACGCTCTGCTGATGTTCCGGCTCGGTGACTTCTACGAGCTGTTCTACGACGACGCCGTCACCGCCGCTCGCGAGCTCGAGATCACCCTAACCTCGCGCAATAAGGAAAAAGGTCAGGCGATACCCATGTGCGGCGTGCCCTATCATGCCGCCGAAGGCTACTTGTCCCGCCTCATCCAAAAGGGCTACCGGGTAGCCATCTGCGACCAGGTCGAAGAGCCGAGCGCAGCCAAGAAACTCGTCCGGCGCGAAATCACACGCGTCGTGACGCCCGGCACCGCCACCGAATCCGCCCTCCTCCGCTCGCACGAGAATAACTACCTCGCCGCGGTCTGCTGGGACGCCGCGCGCGCCGGAATCGCACACGTGGACGTCTCCACCGGCGAGTTCCGTACCACCGAAATAGCCGCCAACGATGTCCCCGCGATCCTCGAAAACCTCGGCGCTCGTGAGGTGCTCGTAGCGGAATCCAGCCACGACTTGCCTGGCCTCCGCACGACGCTCGAAGACTGGGTCTTTACCTACGATTACGCCGACCGCAGCCTCCGCGAACACTTCCGGTTGCTCACGCTCGACGGTTGCGGCCTCGCCGGCCGTCTGCTCGCCATCGCCGCCGCGGGCGCCGTCCTCCACTACCTCCGCGAAACGCAGAAATCGGCCCTCGAGCACGTCGAGGCCCCCGCCTTTTACGATCGCAGCGGCGCCATGATCCTCGATGCCGTCACGGTTCGCAATCTCGAGTTGCTAGAGCCGCTGTTCGCGGGCGAAAGCCGGGAATCCACCCTGATTTACGTTCTCGATCAGAGCTGTACCGGTATGGGTGGCCGCCTGCTCCGCCAGCGCCTGCTGCGCCCGTCTCTCGATCTCGCTGAAATCGAAGCCCGTCTCGACGCGGTCCAGGAACTGGCGCGCGCCACCATCGCAAGGTCCGAAATGCGCAAGTTGATGGCAGGCATTCTCGATGTCGAGCGCCTGCTTTCCAAGCTCACGCTCGGTACCGCCGGGCCCCGCGAGTTGCTTGCCCTCGGCCGCTCGCTCGCCCTCCTGCCATCGTTAAGACAGCACGCCTCTCTCAACGCGAGCTCAGCGCGCCTGCGTCAAGTTCACGAAGACCTCGACGAGATCCCCGAGCTGCGCGAACGCATCCTCACCGCCATCGCTGACGAACCGCCCGTCACTCTCGCCGACGGAGGCACTATCCGCGCGGGCTTCAACGTCGAGCTGGACGAGCTGCGCGACATCAGCCGCAACAGCCGCCAGTACATCGCCCAAATCGAAGCCCGCGAGCGCGGACGCACCGGCATTGCGTCCCTTAAGGTGCGCTTCAACAACGTCTTCGGCTACTACCTCGAAATCTCGAAATCCAACCTGCACCTCGCGCCGAAAGACTACGAGCGCAAACAGACCCTGGTGAATGCCGAGCGCTTCACCACTCCCGAACTGAAGGAGCTCGAAAGCAAGGTGCTCGATGCCGAGGACAAAATCCTCTCGCTCGAACGCACCATCTTCGGCGAATTGCGCCTCTTTGCCGCCTCCCACGCCACACGCATCCGCAAGACGGCGGCCGCGATAGCCGAACTGGATGTAACGGCTGCCCTCGCCCAGGTGGCCGTGGACAACCGCTACGTGCGCCCAAGCTTCTCAGAAAACGGCGAAATGCGCATCCTGGCCGGCCGTCACCCGGTGATCGAAAAACTGGCCGCGCGCGAAGCGACCCGCTTCATTCCGAACGACCTTTACTTCGATGCCGATTCGGAATTCATCGCCATCATCACCGGCCCCAATATGGGCGGCAAATCGACCTACTTACGGCAAGGCGCGCTCATAGCAATCCTGGCTCAGATCGGCTCTTTTGTCCCCGCCGAGTCGGCTCTACTTCCGATCGTCGACCGCGTCTTCACGCGCATCGGCGCCTCCGACAACCTCGCCCGTGGACGATCCACTTTCATGGTCGAGATGACCGAAACTGCGGTGATCCTGAATACGGCCACCTCGAGGAGCCTGGTGGTCCTCGACGAAATCGGCCGCGGAACCGCCACTTACGATGGCTTGGCGCTCGCCTGGGCGGTCGTCGAATTCATCCACCAGCGCATTCGGGCGCGTACCTTGTTTGCGACCCACTACCATGAGCTGACCGAACTGGCCGACCAGCTCTCCGGAGTCCGTAATCTCCACGTCTCGGTGAAAGAAGCAGGGGACCAGGTCATCTTCCTCCGCAAAGTCGAGCCCGGCCGAGCCGACCGCAGCTATGGCATCGAAGTCGCCCGCTTGGCCGGCTTGCCGTCCCCCGTGATTGAACGCGCTCGAGACATCCTCTCCCTGCACGAACGGTCGGAACAAGCTGTCACCGAAGAGTTGACGCCCCGCCCCGCCGGTCCCGTCCAGATCCAGATGTTTGAGCCGGTGCACTACGAATTGGCGGAACGCATTCGCAACCTGAACATCGACCAGCTTCGTCCGGTGGAAGCGCTGCAAATCCTGAACGAGCTGCAGATGGGACTGAAGCACGGATGAGGGTCGCCGGTCTCATCAGCGGAACCTCACTAGACGGAATCGACATCGCCGTAGTTGAGGTGGGACAGGCCTTCAGCCTGTCCATCTTGACATTCCAAACCATCCCCTATCCCCCCGAGGTCCGCACCGCCCTGCTGGCCATCTCCAACACAAATACCCACACCGCTCAAATCTCGCGCCTGAACTTCCTGGTGGGAGAGCTCTTCGCAGAGGCTGTTCTTTCCTGCGGCATCCCACCCGAATCCATCGAATTAATCGGTTCCCATGGCCAGACCATCTTTCACGAAGCCGAACCCGTCGACGTGTGTGGCCGCAAAATCGCCAGCACCATGCAGATCGGCGAACCCGCCATCATCGCCGAGCGCACCCGAATCCCTGTCGTGGCCGACTTCCGCCCCAGCGACATGGCCGCCGGCGGAAAAGGCGCGCCGCTCGTTCCCTACGTCGACTATCTGCTCTTCCGCAGCGACAAAATCGGCCGCGTAGCCCTGAATATCGGTGGCATCTCAAACATCTCGGTGATACCGGCCGCCGCCTGCCCCGACCAGGTGGTCGCCTTCGACACCGGGCCCGGCAACATGGTCATCGACGGTCTGACCGGCAGCTTCGACCGCGACGGCGCTCTCGGACGCAGCGGCCGCATCGATCCCAAGCTCCTCGACCGCCTCCTCCAGGATCCGTATTACCGCCGCAAGCCCCCTAAAACCGCCGGCCGCGAGCAGTATGGCAGAGAACTACTCGCGACGCTACCGACCTTGCCGTTGGAAGACCTGGTCGCCACCGCGACCGAGCTGACCGCGCAAACAATCGCCCAGGCCGTCAACGCCTATCCCGGCATCGCCGAGGTCATAGCTTCCGGCGGTGGCGTCCACAACCCCTATTTAATGGAGCGCTTACGAACCGCCCTCCATCCCGAACTAAAGACTTCCGCCGATTACGGCATCGACCCCGACGCCAAGGAAGCCATCGCGTTTGCGATTCTGGCCTATGAAACCTGGCATGGACGCCCATCCAATCTTCCCTCGGCCACAGGGGCATACCGCCCCGCTATTCTTGGCAAAATAGTCCGTCCGAGTATATAAGTTTCCCCTATTCGCGGTGGTTTTCACTGAGAGAATCACCTACACCGCTGAACTAATCCGATAAGACAAGGTTCAGCTTGTAAACCGATCTCACCGCCCTGTGAGAATTCTTCCCAGAGGAAACCCCAGATGTTTCGTTCTAATTGTGTCAGGTGGTGCTGCCTCGTGCTCCTCGCGGCATCACTCTCGGCCTTCGGTGCGGTGATCACAGAGACCGACCCAACGTCGTGGCTTAACGCAACGACCAATTCGCAAACCATAGACTTCAACGGCTTAGCATCGCTTGGAGCCACGCAGAACTACGGCTCAAACTCCGGATTAACCCTGGATGGCGTCACCTTTACAGGAATGCTCGGCTCTTCCTCGTATCAACTCTACGTCGTCGATCCACTGACCTCCTGGCCGGATTTCCAATTCTCCGGCATCGCGGGGATCAACTCTGTCCTTGAGGGTCCCGTCGAAAATCGCCAGTCGGATGCCTCGTTCCTGCCGTACATCCACGTGGTGCTGCCCACGCCGGTAACCGCCTTCGCCGTAGAGTTGATGACGAAGGGTCCCGACGGCCTTTCCTACAGCATCTCTCTCGACGGCAGCCCCGTTTTCCCGAACGTCGCAACTTCGCCTCGTCCGGATCAGACGTTCTTTGGAATCACCTCCGATACGCCTTTCACCACCATCGATTTCATGCTGCCGAACGCGCCCTTGAGCGGAGACGCGCAGATGCTCCTGGGCAGTTTTTCTTTCGGCACGGCAGCGACTTCGCCTCTGACTTCCGGCGAGGATCCGCCTCCGGATGTGCCCGAAGCCGGCACCTCGCTCCTGATCGGGTCGGGCCTCGTCGGTATGGCCCTGCTGCGCCGCCGCCTGCAACGTCAAAAGGCGTAGGCTCGCGAAACCATTTATGATGGTCGTTACCGGAGGACCAGCATAGATGGCACAGCGATACGGAATCGTAACGCTCGGGCTGCTTGTGGCTGCAGCAGCCTGGGCCCAGGAGTCGACAGTCGACAAACGCTTTAGGGACGCATCGGCGGTGTTCCAGGAAATTATGAACATCTCCGACCGTTCCATTCCCCAGGATCTGCTCGAGCGCGCCGAGTGCATCGTAATCATCCCGGGACTGAAGAAAGGAGCATTTGTAGTGGGCGGCAAGTACGGCCGCGGCTTTGCCTCTTGCCGCCACGGCGAAACGTGGGGCTCCCCATCCGCCGAACGGATCGAGGGTGGCAGCTTTGGATTTCAAATTGGTGGATCGTCCACGGATGTCATTCTGCTGGTCATGAATCAGCGGGGCATGGATCGCATTGCCTCCGACAAGTTCACCATCGGCGCGGAAGGCTCGGCCGCTGCCGGCCCCGTAGGCCGGACCGCAAGCGCCAACACGGACGTGATGATGACCGCCGAGATCCTGTCCTGGTCTCGGTCACGTGGCGCTTTTGCCGGCCTGTCGCTCGAGGGCGCCACACTCCGCCCCGATGACGACGAAAATGAGCTGCTTTACGGTAAAGCGATTAAGAGCAAGGAGATTCTGACAAATCCCGAGACCAAGGTTCCAGATCGGGCGCGCGGCTTCATCGCTACGCTCCAAAAGTACGCGCCGCATCACAAGGGATAACAGTTGATGGATTCCGCTACAGCTCCGGCACGATCGCTGTGGCGCTGTCCCAAGTGCGGCCGTTGTTTCGCCAACCGAAACCAGTCGCACTCCTGCGGCAAGTACTCGGTGAATGCCTATCTAAACGGCAAGTCACCCGGCGCGATTGAGCTGTTCCATCGCTTCAGCGCCATGGTCGCCGATTGCGGCCCGTTCATGTATGCTCCAGCGGGTACGCGTATCGGCTTCCAGGTGCGCATGATCTTTTCGGCCATCACGCTGCGCCAGTCTGAGTTGCACGGCCACGTGGTGCTTGCGAGGCGCTTGGAAAACCCTCGATTTACGAAAATCGAGTCCCTTTCGCCGGGCAACCACGTCCACCATTTTCGGATCGGACAGACCTCCGAGCTGGACGACGAGGTGATGACGTGGTTGCGCGAGGCCTACCGCGTCGGCTGCTAATCGTGGCGCAGCGCCGCCAGCGGATCAAGTCTCGCCGCCCGTCGCGCCGGCAGATAACAAGCCAGACCTGAGGCCAGTAGTAGAACCAGTAGGGCGCCGCCGAGCGCTCCCGGATCGTTTGGACTGACGCCGAAAAGCACGGTTCGAATCACCCTTGCGATGGCCACCGCTGCGCCAAGTCCGAGGAGCAGCCCGATCGCGACCGGCGTCATGCCTTCGGTGAAAACCCAGCGCATAACGTCGCCGCGCATCGCACCCAGAGCGATGCGAAGCCCGATATCCTTCGTGCGCCGGGCCACGGAGTAGCTCACAACGCCGTACACGCCAACAGCGCAGAGCAGTACGGCGACCACGGCGAACAGCAGCGTCAGCATCATCTGGAACTGGCGCTGCGAAACGGATTCGTAGACGATCTGTTTCATCGTGCGAACTGCGGGAATCGGAAGGTTCGGGTCCATCTTCCGGATTTCCCCGCGGACGGCGGGGAGGATTGCGGCCGGTTCCAGGGCCGTTCGAACCACCAGGGTCATCGGTCCACTCGCCCATTGGGCGTGAGGACGGTACATCAGGTAGGGCGCATCGCGATCAACGGCTCCTGGACGGGCATCTTCCACAACCCCGACCACCGTAACCTGGGGTCCTTGGACAAAGCCTTGTCGTACGGTGCGGCCCACGACGTCGGACGGCGCCGCTTGGGGCCAGAGGCGTTTGGCCAGGGACTGGCTTATGATCGCGACTTCCGACGTCTCCTGGGCGTTGAAGAACCGTCCGGCATGCAGTGCCGATCCGCTGGCGGCGAAATAACCGTCGGTTACCGCCCGGATCATGGCTACGGGCCGCGCGAGTACGACGGTGTCATACTTTGTATCGCTAGAGTAGAAGATCGCGCGGCTCGGCCCAGTCGATCCGGCCGTTGCCGGCAGGTCGCTGATCGCGCCCGCGGCCGCGATTCCGGGCAGCGAACGCACTTTTTCGGTCAGCTCGCGGTAGAACCCGACGCGGCTATCGGGCCCCGAATAGCGCTTTCCGAAAAGCGAAAGGTCGACGGTCATGACCCGTTCGATCTGATAGCCTCGATCGGCGCCCAACACGTTGACGAAGCTGTGGAGAAGCAGCGCGGCGGATACCAGCAGGACGGTTCCGAGCGCGGTCTGGACTCCGACGAGGACCCGGCGGAATCGGGTCGGACGGGATTGCCACGATGGGATAGAGCCGCACACCAACCCGGTGAGCAGGCTCGCCGCCAGGGCGAACAGCAGGACCCGCACGTTGAGATGCGAGTCCGAAAGGCGGCGTATGTCTTCGGGTCCGTACGCGGAAAGCAATGCCGCGCCGTATTTCGCGAGTGCCGCGCCGAGAGCCCCGCCAATAACGGCGATAAGCGTGGTTTCGGTGAGCGTCTGGCTCAGGAGCCGCGCGCGTCCGGCCCCGAGTGCGATTCGCGTTGCGAATTCCGCTGACCGGCTGGCAAATTTCGCGAGAAAGAGGTTGGTGAGGTTACTACAGGCAGTGAGAAGGAGAAGAGCCGATGCCCAGAAAACAAGCAGAATCCGCAGCCGTACCTTTCCGGTGTAAATCTCGCGGATCGGAACGAGTTGCGGGATGAGTTCAGTATTTACATCGGGGGCCTGCGCGTGGACAAATGCGTTGAGGCTCGCCTGGAGTTGCTGCTGCCCCTGTTCCGGTGTGATGCCCGGCTTCAGGCGCACCAAAACGCCATGATCCCAACTTTCGTTTTTGATTTCCTCCGAAGTCGGAGCAATCGGCTTCCACACGTCGATTTGGGGAGCAAACGACACCATGGGGTGCAGAATAGTCCCGGTGGGAACGAGCAGCGCCGGGGAAGCAATTCCCACCACGATGTGATTCCGGCCGTTAATGTCGATCGACCGGCCGATCACGTTGGGGTCAGAGCCGTAGCGCCGGCGCCAAAGCCCATCGCTAATGACGACCACGTTTTCTTTGCCCGGGGTTTCCTCGTCGGCGGCGAAACCTCGTCCACGGGCAACCGGAACGCCCAGCAGCGAGAAGAAGTTGGCCGAGACCCTTGCACCGCCGAGACGTTCCGGTTCGCCGTCGCCGGTCAGGTTGCACTCCCACGGTCTAAGTGCGCCGATGGACTCGAAAGCGGTAACGGTTTTGCGCCACTCCACAAAGGCCTGAACCGTCACCGGTATACTCGCGAACTGGGCGCGACGTTCCGGCATCACGATCTCGACGCTGTAGATCTGTCCAGGCTTTTCATACGGCAGCGGCTTCAACAGGACCGCGTAGACGACACTGAAAATCGCCGTGTTGGCCCCGATACCAAGCGCCAGCGTAAGAATGGCAGCGGTCGAGAAGCCGGGGTTCTTAAGGAGCGACCGCCGCGCGTATCGAAGGTCGGCCAGGAAGTTGTCGAGCCACCTTAGCGGCCGCTGGTCGCGGCATTCGTCTTTCGCGAGGTTAATCGGGCCGAATTCGCGGCGGGCACGCTGTTCGGCCTCCTCCGGGCTCATGCCCTTTTCAATGTAGTCGCAGATAAGGCTCTCCAGGTGATACTTGAATTCGGAGTCCATTCGCGATTCCCAACGATGTTTCAACCAGCGCATGCTCGCAGCTCCTCAATCTGTGTCGAGGACCAGGGAAATGGCGTCACACAGACGCTTCCATCCCTCTTTCTCGGCCTCGAGTTGCTGGCGGCCTACCTTGGTGAGACTGTAGAATTTTGCCTCGCGGCCGCCTTCGGTTTGTTTCCACTCGGCCTTGAGCCAGCCACGATTCTCGAGCCGGTACAGCGCCGGGTATAGGGAGCCCTGCCGGATCTGGAGGGCGTCCCTGGACATTTGCTGGAGCCGTTGGACGATGCCGTAACCGTGGATGGGCCGCAGCGCGGCCACTTTCAGGATCAGCATGTCCAGGGTTCCTTGAAGTAATTCTGCGTCGTGCCTAGGCATTCTAGATATGTGTGATCAGGATAAAGCAGCCATACCTAGGATGTCAAGGCATACGATGATAAGATTGCTGAAAATGATACGGGCTAAAGGGTGCGGTACCGCGCTGGCGGTTTTGTGTAGCGTGATGACCGGGGCCTGCGCGCAGGTCTTGCCGGCCGATTCAGGCCCGGTCCGGCTGGGGCATCTGCATATCGTTTCGGCGAATCCCGAAGCGCAGGAAAAGTTCTGGACCGGGGTGCTCGGGCTTCCGAAGCACAGCAATCCACCGTACGAGATTTACCTGGTTCCTGGGGCATTGATCGTGGTGCAGAAGGGGTCACCCGCGGGCGGTACCGACGAATCGGTGGTGCGGCATATCGGGTTCAAGGTTCGCGATTTCGAAGGCGTGCTGGCGAAATGCCAGAGCTCGGGGATTACGGTGGTAAGCCACAACGAGAGGCAGGCGATGTTGGAGATCGCGGACTCGTTGCGCGTGGAACTGACCGCCGATCCGGCGATGCCGACGGCGCTTGCGACCCATCATTTGCATTTCTACGGGCGCGACACCAACGAAATGCGCAACTGGTACGACGACGTGTTCGGCGCCAAGCCCGGAATGCGCGGGCAATTCATTGCGGCCGATTTGCCGGGGATCAATTTGACCTTTGCGAAGTCGGCGGAGGCGATGGCGGGGACCAAGGGCCGGTCGCTCGATCATATTGGTTTTGAGGTCCAGGGGCTGGAGGCGTTCACCAAGAAGCTGCAGTCGTCCGGGATTACGCTCGTGGTTCCGTACCGTCAGGTGCCCAGCCTGGGCATTGCGGTGGCGTTTGTGGCGGACCCTTGGGGAACGCTGATCGAACTCACCGAGGGTCTGGACAAAGTACAGTAGTTGCAGGTGAAGCCGAATTTCGTCTCTGCGATGGCGGCCTATGCCGTACTTGCCTTGCTCGCGGGGTTTACGCTGGATGGGCCTTTACGGGTCGCCGTACTATTGCTCCTGGCGGGCCTGGCGGTGAAGACCTGGATTCACACGCTGCGAGAGCGGCAATAATGTTCCCAGCATTAGCCGTTGGTGGCATTTTTGGTCGCGGCCAATCTCTCAACCCGGAAAACTGGGTGGAGTTCGGGGCAGTTCCTTCTTAAATTGCCGGTCGGACCGAGATATCGCCGGCTCAGTAAACGGCTCTGCGCCTGCCGCCCTCAACCGAACCGCTCGACTTCTTTGTCATCCTGATTTCGAGGTTGTGCCGCGTTGGGGACGCATTCGAATCGGGCACGAATCCGACCACATACTGCGCCAGTACATCCGCCTTGAAGCTGTCGAGGATTTTGAACAGCAACGGCGCATCGATCGACGCATACTCCACCGAGCGTCCGCCCGTCAGCTTCCCCAGGTTTTCGAACTGATTCATGCGCCACAGATTCCGCGGATAGGCGCGGCGGATGTGATGCTTGTAATTGGTTGCGACCGGATAGATGGGAATGCCAAGATCGAGGGCCTGAAACCCGATGTCTTCGGGCAGAGTGGTGGTGGCGCCGATCCCTTCCGAGAACATCACCATCACGCGCGACACTCTGTCCTGGGCCGCCGTCACGTCGACGGTTTGGTGACAGCAGTAGAGCGGGTCTCAACAGAACCCGGCGACCAGGGGTGTCGGCGGCCCGAGCGGCTGACCCAATCCTTAGTCTTGTAACCTCGCTTGCTTACCTCCTGGAGTCCTGTCGCGAGCGTCGCGGCCCCGGCCAAGAGATCGAAGATCTCCCGCACCTGGACCGCTTCCCGTTCATTCACTGCCAAGCGTCCGCCTTGCGGGTCCACATCGTAGCCCAGGACCGGAATGCCGCCGATCCATTTCCCCTTTCTACGCGCCGCCGAAAGCTTATCGCGTGTCCGCTCGCTGATAATCTCCCGCTCGAACTGCGCAAAGGACAGCAGAATGTGGAGTGTCAGCCGTCCCAGCGAGGTGGTGGTGTTAAACTCCTGCGTGACTGAAACGAAGCTGACGCCATGAGAATCGAATACCGACATCAGGCGCGCGAAATCGAGCAGCGAACGCGTCAAACGGTCTACTTTATTCACCACCACGCAATCGATCTGGCCGGTCTCGATGGCTCGCAGCAGTTGCGTCATCGCCGGACGTTCCAAGCTCGCTCCACTGAATCCACCGTCATCGTAACGGTTGGCGAGTGCCACCCAACCGGCCAGTTGCGGACTACGAATATAAGCCTCCGCCGATTCCCGTTGTGCCTGCAGCGAGTTGAACTCCTGCTCCAGGCCCTCCTCAGTCGATTTGCGCGTGTAGATGGCACTCCGCAGAGTCTTCGGGATCTGTGCCATGCTTCTACTACTTGCTGCCTCGCTGAATCAAACCGAAAAACAACAGGCCGTTCCAACGCGTGCCGGTGATTGCGTATGCGATGGCGCTCAGCGAACGGTAGGCGCGGCCTTCGTGCACAAAGCCGTCGGCTAGAACCGTAACTTCGATAGCGCGCCCCTGATAGTCGCGCCGCAAAACAGTGCCTGCCTCCGGTAGCCGGGTGTCGCGCAATGGGCGCGAGGCATCACGAGCGGCCAGCTGAGTCCAAAACCGCCGTGGCGCCCGCAGCCGCAAGTCGACATCGTCGGCCAGTTGCGCGGCGCGCTTGCAAGCGTCAGGCGATCCGCCGAAAGAGGTGTTGATGGTTGGCGGATTGCGAATCGTCGCCGAACAGTTCACGGTAACGGAGCTTGAGCTCTTTGGTCCTCAGTCCACGCAAGCGTTCGATCTGCTCTTGCAGTGCTGTATCCATGATCTTCCTTTCGATGAAGACGCCTTTATTGGTGCTGCGCTTAGCGTCTTGAAGTGTTCACCTCAGAGTCCATGAACGCTCCGTCGGGGCGAGAAAAGCAACCGGTGGCTCGGGGATGTTCCGCTCTGCGACGCTCATCAAAGTCCGGCTCGTCCATACTGAGAAGCCTGCATATATTGCCCGTGAGTTAGCTCGGGGCCCCAGTCGCATTGGTCTTAGCTCTGAGCATAATCGCCTTCACCTTCGCCGGACACATTTTGACATTTCGACATTGGCCTTGCTTTCCGGCCCCAACAGAGTGATGAATCGTCAGGCGCGGATCAAGCGCACAAAGGAGAAATGCTAGCAATGACGAATACAGAATCCAGGAAACCCGAACAGAGCGACGCTCTTGCTGAAGATGGGACGACGGCTGCAACCCAGCAGGCCTTCTCGAAAACGGGTGCCAGTGACAATAAGGATGCGGGCCCCAAGACGAGCAGGAAAAGGACTAAGGCAACGAAGGGGAAGAAGGTAAAAAGTGACCACGGCAGCAGAGACAAAGGCGTGACGAATCCGGCTGTTGCCCAAAAGGCTAAAAGAGCGTCGGCCGCAGCGTGAGCACCGACAAGACCACAGCGGTTATCGCAATGATAAGACGCGCCCAGGGTGCAACGCTGGCCGAGATTATGGAAGCGACCGACTGGCAGAAACACACTGTCCGGGGCTTCCTTTCAAACCTAGGCCGCAAGCGCGGAATGAAGATCGCCTCGTCTAAAAGCGCGTCGGGACCGAGGACTTACACAATCGAGAAGTAGACCCAAGGTTAGGTTCGAAATCGGCCGATCCCGAATCTGCTGGGGCGGCCATTTTTGTTTGGTTTCATGGAAACTGGGAAGCTCGAAACACTTGACGTATCGATACGGGAAGCAGTTCGCTCATCGACGAGCCTACGCTCCCCGGCGGATCGGCACGATCAAGGTCTTTTTTGTAGCTGGACGTAACTGCGCCTCGCGCTAGATGAACAAGGTGGAGCTGCCAGCAGAACGTTCGACGCTCATTTGTTTTTGTCTGAGCTTGGGAACGGGCCCGAGACAAGGCAAACCCTTGGCGAGTCGGGCATAGCGGATGCATACGGGTACGTGCACCCAGTATGCCTGCGCTGCCAGTGATTGGTACGTTGCGGGGCGCCTGCTGACAAGAATGGCCATGGGAAACTTTCGTCGTCCCTTCAACCCGCTGAACCGCCGACTTGGTGTCGTCCGCATACGGAGGTATCAATGACTCCATGCCTAAAGAGTCGAAAATTGTGCCCTTCCCTCTCCGCCCTACCGTAACTGTCGGAGCCCCGATCCCAGTGGTAGTCATGGTCGGGCCCGAGCGGTATGAGCTGACTATACCGACTGCGGAGGAACGAAAGGTATCTCTGTCAGGCGAGAGGGCTTCGGTCGTGTCATTCGCAGCGGAGCCAATCCCTCGAAGGGCCGCACAAAGAAGTCGAGGAAGACTCAGTAGGCGGCGGGCATCGGTCGGTGCCGGTGCCAAACCGTTAAAATCGGCTCGCTCGACCTCTTTGCCAATCCTGCGTCCAGGGCCTGATGCCGTCGCTCCTATCCGGCTTTCAGCGGACGTTGGCGCTCCTGGTTACATCTCTACTCCTTCATCTTCGAATTCGTGAGCGGCTCGCCCGGAACCCGAGCAGCGGACGGAAAGACTCGATATTTGTTGGCTTAGGCATGGGCCACACCTACTCAGACTGCGACCAAATCCCCGGGCGTCCGGCCCATGGCTTCAGCAACCGATGTGATCAATCATGCAGCCGGGCCACATCCCTGCCAGCATGGCTCGACAGCCCTCTCAGAGACATAGTTGCCCCATGACCGTCCTAATAACAGTATGACGGCCCAATTTAGGAACCTCCTGGCGTGCGTTTTCGTCATTCAGGGGGCCCAAACGGCAGCACGAGAGCACATGACCGTCCGGAATGCCCACTGCATGGCCTACGACCGACATCGCGGCGTGATCGTCTTGTTCGGTGGCGCGGACGCCTCTAACGTCCTCGGGGAGACATGGGAATGGAACGGCCGCAGATGGAACAAAGTAAGCGATAAGGGACCAACTCCCCGAACATTCGCCGCTATGGCGTACGACAGTAAACGACAGGTTGTACTTCTCTTCGGCGGCAATCCTGTGCTCTTTGGCCCGGATAAGTTTGAACCGAAGCTATTCGGCGACTTCTGGGAATGGGATGGCAAGCGTTGGAGTCAACTGCCTCCTGGACCACCCGCTCGGGCGGAAGCCGCCCTCACGTTTGATCCGGTGCGCGGGCATGCCATTCTTTTTGGGGGATATGAGTGGGAATCGCATGAACGAAAGCGGCTTGGCGATACCTGGGAATGGGACGGAACACGTTGGACTCTTGCGTCGCGGAGCGGACCGTCGCCCCGTAATGGAGCGTCGCTCGTATACGATAAACGGCTTGAGCGTGCGGTTCTTTTCGGAGGCGCGCCAGTTACTGGCGGCGGAATCGAAACGTGGGAGTGGGACGGAGTCTCCTGGCAACAATCAGCTGCGAAGGCCGTGGAGGGGCGATTCAACGCCGCGATGACGTATGACGAGGGCGCCGAACGCACGATCCGGTTCGGCGGTTGGAACGGACACGAGCGCACGGGTGACACATGGGCATACGATGGCAATGCTTGGATTCCGCTAGCCTCAACGGGCCCTCCGCCAAGAAACCATTCAGCACTTGCTTATGACAACCGGCGTAACCGCGACGTCCTGTTCGGTGGACACGAAGGGGACTTAGTCTTTGGGGACCTGTGGGAGTGGGATGGCAAGCAATGGATTCAGAGAATTGTAAAACCAGCGCAGAAGCGCCTGGAAAACGGACACTGAAGCACGACCATCACGGTATCAGACACGACGCTAGTAATTCGACACTGGCGGGGCGCCGCCCACGTACGCCTGCGCTTTCCCGAACCTCTCCAGAAGGAATTTGACTGACAGGCGTATTTTGAAAAGGCGCGAGCGAAGCAATAAGTGCAAACGCGGGACGATTCCATTTCACTTAAGATTTCCGTTCTCGACGATCCGCGCACGGCGCCTATCGAGGGGATGCTGCTTCATTTTTCCGATCATAGCTTGGCGTTCGCAGCATCGCGACCATTTGCGATTACGAACCGGCTATTGATCGAAGCTGACCAGTGCGAAATTCTCTGTGATGTCGAGTCGTCGATGCGACTCCGGGGAGCCATCATTCTTCTCTCTCCGTTCTCGGCTAACACGCCAAACGCGCCCGGAACCACTGGAAACAATTGTTGGCTTACAACAGTCCGGCAACGATTGAGACCGCGGTCCGGGTCCACTAGGCGTTCCTAAGGCTGGTGACTACACGGCACCCGGCCTACGAAAACCGTTCGCATTTCTACGGAATCGCCTCCCGGCTAATGAGACAGATCCTCGTGGAAATGGCGCGCGGCCCGCGCCACGGGAAAACAAGGTGCCGCTTACCAGGTTCGTGTTCCAGTCCATTGCAGCTTTCACTTCGGATATTTCCCTGTAGGAAATCCTTCAGGCTTCCGAACGAGGCTTGCCCAAACTGGTTCTGTGCCATGTTGCCATTGTTTTGGATGCGTTGCACCCAGACCCCGAACCGCAATTGATGAATTCCGCGCGTAACGTTGATATGGTCGTCCCAGGTGAACAGGTTACTCAAGCCAGGTCAAACCATTCCACGTTACACCCGCTTAGGGGCGCCAAGGCTCGTAGGAGAAAGGCGGCGTGAACGTAACCTGCGCAGCACAGACTTGTAGTCCCCGAGCGGTCCGCTTATATTTGCCGTTCACCTGATTTGCAGCACCACCGAACATCCATTCCTTGTTCTCCCACTCAATTCCGTTCCCCCTATTTGGGGGCTGTTGAATCCGCCACTGCGACTTGCAGGATTGGCCCCCTCCTGGCTTGTCACCGGGTCAACGACCTGTTCTGAGAACGGCGGTTGCGGCAACTTCTTGCTTATACCGGAATACGTCCTGAGAACATCCCGGCTGCTCAGACGACCCGGCGGCTTTTTCCAACCAGGAAGTGCCTCCGATCAGTCTCGACGAATCGGGTCTAGTCCAACCCGCACTATCCCGCCGCCTCGAGAAAACTCGGTGCCCGAAAGCGTCCTGCCGCCTAGGCCTCTGGCAACATTCACCGAGGCTGGACGTACTCAAACCTAACGACTTCAGGGGGCGAAGTATCCGTTGATATCAATGACGAGATCGGTTGCGTTGCTTGCAAACACCGAAATTGCGCCGTTTGCCCCTGCGGGTACGATGGCGGCATTGGCGAGCGTCGTTCCCTTGGGTGAATTCAGTGTCGAGACGTTGGGATAGGGCTGACCGGCCGGCCAGGTGGACAAGTATGACAGCGGGCCCTGTGTCACGGCGGTCATGTTCAACGAGTACGCCTTGGCGGTCGATGGGACGCCGCAATCGCTCGACAGGACGGGGAAGTCGCGGCCGGTAGATGCGGCCAGGCTGGGGGGACCAAACGCTCCGGTGAAGCCTTGGGAAGCGCGAGTATCAGCGACGCGGCAGGGAGTCAACGTATAGAAATGCAGTGCGTCCTGGCCGCCACGAGGAGCGAAATACCCATTGACGTCGATAATGAAATCGGTGGAGTTGCTGGCCATGACGGTAACAGCGCCATTGGAGCCCGCGGGTACGATGGCGGCATTCGCGATGATGCTTCCGTCAGGGGAGTTCAGGGTCGAGACGTTGGGATAAGGCTGACCGGCAGCCCAAGTCGACACATAGCCCAGCCGGCCTTGAGGTACAGCTGTGAGGTTCAAAGAGTACGCTTTGGCACTATTGGGGATATTACAAGAGCTGCCAGCGATCGGGAAATCGCGCGGGGTGGAAGCGGCGATGGTAGGGGGGCCGAATGCCCCAGTCTTGCCCTGGGACGCGCGCGTATCGGCGATGCGGCAGGGCGTCACGGAGTAAAAGAGCAATTCGTTGCCATTCGGCGGCGCGAAATACCCGTTCGCGTCGATGATCAGGTCTGACGTTTGTCCAGCGACTACTGTGATCGATCCGTTAATGCCTGCCGGAACGATCGCGGCATTGGCGATGATGCTTGCATCAGGCGAGTTAAGAGTTGAAACGCCAGGAAACGGCTGCCCTGCCGCCCACGCCGACAAAAAATCGAGCTGGCGTGAAGGTACAGCCGTGAAGTTCAATGAGTATGCCTGAGCCGACGCCGGGACTCCGCAGTTGCTTCGTGGTACTCGTGAACGAGTTCGTCCCGACTTGACTCTGTACTGTGGTATTGCCGTCCAACGCCTCGTTCGACCTCCTCTTGATGGATGTTCAGATGCCAGAACTTGACGGTCTTGAAACTACCCGTCGGATTGAGGCGCCTGAGACAGATGGGCGACGGCTGCCGATTATAGCGATGACCGCATGCGATGACCGGCGACAGAACGATGCCTAGAGGCTAGCATGGACGATTATGTGACGAAGCCGTTGAGTATTGCGCTCTTATTGCAAGCTATTGAGCGCTACTATCCAAACCGGGCATCGGTTGCAGACTCGGTTCATTCGGCACGATTTCCATCCTTGAAGGGGTCGGTCGGGTGAGTCAAATGACCCAAGTTTCGTCGCCGACCTACAGAATCAAACGACTTAGGGTTGGCAACGAACGAGCACGACACAACGGGCACACCCGCTATGATCAGTGCCTCCGTTGCGAAGCTTGCGCTCGGCATGCTCTGTTTTCTGACCGGCGTAACGACAATACGCGCCGCGCAGGAGACGACGATTAAGAGGGTCCCTGCACGCCCGAGTGTTTCTATCGAGGGGAAGGCGCTGTTTGCGCAATATTGTGCCGTTTGTCACGGAGTCGATGCCAAAGGTGCGGGACCGGCTGCCAGTAGTCTAAAACAGCCGCCCACGGATTTGACGCAAATCAGCAAGCGGAACCGAGGCAAGTTTCCGGAGCGCCGGATGTTGCGTGTCCTTGAAGGGAAGGATACTACCAGTACGCCGGATATGCCGGTCTGGTGCACGGTTCTGTACCAAACCAACCCCAACCTGTACACGGGGCAAATACAACTTCACAGTCTTCTGCGCTACCTTGAAGCGCTCCAGGCGAAGTAGGGTGGCGCTCACCATTCCCGTTGTGCTCTCGTTGCTTAGAACGCGTTTTCGCTTCAGACCCCCTGACCGATGAGGACTTCCTAGTGGGCTGTCCCAGTCATTGGGTTAGGTATGATTCTGCGGGCTGGATCGGCGTATGACCAACGGAACGGTCTGGCCACTTTGGCATATGCGCGAATGTATTTCCGGATCTTGCGAGCCAGATCG
>Ga0209168_10000358_pt1 | contig 48583 bp, 41 predicted proteins | sample Coa_R1_FD_187156 | JGI IMG/M metagenome (GOLD analysis project Ga0209168, IMG submission 187156) | Surface soil microbial communities from Centralia Pennsylvania, which are recovering from an underground coalmine fire - Coalmine... | ecosystem: Environmental > Terrestrial > Soil > Unclassified ...
TGCATAGTGAGCGCCTCGCAGAGGCGCGAGCGGTCATGCCACCCGACCCACCAGTGAAAAGTCAAAATTTGATTTCAAAAAAGCCCATGAACATTGGGCTTTTATTTTTTCTCCAAACCGAAAACAGCGCCACATTAAAGCCTGTTCCAAAGGTACCCGTTTAAGTTTAATTTGAATTGACAAATTAGACATATCGTGGTAAAATACTGAGATTAAAATACCTTAAAACTATCGAAAATATTTGCTTTCCCTTTGAACCTGCCAGCCATTGGTGTGTTTAGCCGGGAAAACAAAAGTTTAAACAGACTACTCAAAAAATCGGGTAGCTGATAAATTTAGGAGGAATGCAATGAACGCTTTGCGTCGATTTTTTGTGCTGTCCTTGATGGTGGGCTTTGGTGCAGGCATTTTGCTCTGCTTTGAATTGTCCAATGTCTTATCACCATATCGTCCACAGTTTGGGTGGATTTTATTCGGCAGCACACTAACCAGTTTTGCTGCCGGGAACTTTATCTGCTGGATGGAAATCATCAGTATATTCCCGAAGTTCAGCCGGGTAATAGTAGGCAGCCTCGCTGTTGCCAACGTCTCAGCAGTAACTTCCGGCCTGATCGTGGTTTTGCGTGGTTCGCTTGGAATCATGACGATCGTGCTGCGGGACGGCCAAATGACATCAACTCTGGCAGTTTTTTTATTGATCTGCTCAATCGTTACAATTCCCACAGCGTATTTGCTGTGGTTCGTGTTGAATTGCGACGGGATTCCCAGATTTTTGAGATTCTGATCGACAAAGTTTTACTGGGTTTGGCATTGTGCCAAACCCATCGTTCTAAGCTCACCTCAATGAGATGAGCTTAGAAGGGCTCCTAAAAGAGATGAAATAAACCCAGCCATATCAGCGCCTTTACGGCGCTGTTTTTGTATTTCGTCGCATGTTAGAATAAGTGCATATGATTTATTTGCTCCTGGGCAACGACGACTATTCAAAAAAAGAATTTTTGAAAGAACTGCAGACAAAAGAGCGGGTGGCCAGTATTGATTATTTTTATGAGTGGCAGCAGCAACAAATCCATCAGGCCTTTGGATCTGCCAGTTTGTTCGAAAAAAATAAAATTATTGCTGTTTATGACCAGATCGGCAAATTTGACTTTGAACCGTTTATTGAGTCAGTAAAAAGCTCTGCAAATATTTTAGTGTTTTTGGAAAATGCTTTAGATCGACGCAAAACTGAAACTAAAAAAATTCTGACGAACAAAAATATAAAAGTTTTAGAGTTCGAAATTCCGCTTGCGGTGGAACTTCGAAAATGGATTGAAAGTTATGCCAAAAAGATCGGTTTAAAAATTCAAGCCAAGGCCTTGGATTTGTTTATTGAAAAACTTAGCGCAGGTTCAGAGCGCCAAGCTGGATACGATCTTTGGCAGGTTAGTTCGGAACTAAGCAAATTGAAGACCTTTGCGGGTACAAAAGAAATTAATGTTTCTGATGTTCAAAGTTTGGCAACTGATAATATCGACGAAGATGTTTTTAAAATTACCAACGCCATTGCCGATAAAAATAAAAACGCAGCAATTAATTCTTTAATTAATTATTTAGACCGGATTCCAGGCATTGATGAGAAATCCAAAATTATAAGCCTCTCCGCAATTTTGGCAGAACAGCTCCGGGGCATTTTGCTGATTCAAAGTTTGCTGAGCTCGCGCGTCGCAGAGCCGGAAGTTATCAAACAAACCGGATATAGTTCCGGCCGTTTTTTCATATATAAAAAAATCGCCAAAAATTTCAAATCAGAAAAAATTTTTGAAGCTTTGCGAAAAATTGAGTTGCTCGACGAAGAAATGAAAACTTCAACCGGGCCTGCGGGCTTGCAATTTCTGATGATTGTTAATTCGATGTTAATTTAAACAATTGTTTTTGTTCAAAAGTACAATAAAAAATTTGACACCGCAAAATATTTTTTATAAAATTCTTCTACGCCATCGTCCGTCTATCTGGATGCATATCGGATAGAAAAAAAATAAAGTGGAGGACAAATGGGAAGCAGCACCGCCAATTCCCCAGCACTGTTTGCTTTGCTTGACCGGATTTTTAAGCAGGTGCCTGATCAAAAAATTGCTCAGGTCCTGTCGGTCTTGGGATCCTACCTGGAGTCAGACCTCCAACAGCTGACCCCAGAATCAAGGCAAAGAGTTGAAAGAGCGATTGCGTTTGCTTTCGGTGATAAAACCGCCGCTTTCAATTCCAGGTTATTGGATCTGGAACTTGAAATCGCATTTTCCAAGATTGCAGCCGGAGAGTTCAGGCAAATCGGCCTGATCATCTTTGATCTGAAGAAGCAGCACAGGATTAATGAGATCTTCGGCCATAGCCGCGGCGACGTCCGGATAGCCAAATTTTCGGAATTAGTCGACAGTCAAATTCGCAGAGACAGAGTGATCGATTACTTTTTCCGCTACGGCGGTGACGAATTTGTCATCATCGTTCCGGATATCAGCGAAGAAAACCTCCGAATACTCGCCGATAGATTGATGAGTTTTCTGGAAAACCAGTACATTGCCCTGACCAGTGAACTGTCAAAACGTCCGGTCGATCTTCCATACGGAGTCCATGCCGTTCACGCCTCGATCCGAGGTCGCAAAGATTACGAATCGCTGTTGAATCGTATAAAGGAAGGGAAAAGATCGGACAGTCCGGCATCAGACCAATTGACTAGTATTTTGGACGAGCATTGTCGGCAACATAGCCGCAGGCCGGTAACCAAAGCTGCATGACATTGTAAACGGTTGTGTTTGTACCAGCACTACCGTTTTCTTTTTACATAAATTCGCATGACTCCGATTTAAAAACCGCCTGAGACGGCGGTTGTTTTATTCCAGGCTTTTTATCGGTTAGCGCGTTTACGTTCGATAGCGTTTAATATTTTTTTACGTAATCTGATTGATTTTGGAGTGACTTCAACCAATTCGTCTGAGCCAATGTATTCCAAAGCAAAGTCCAAAGTTATCTCACGCGGGGGAGTCAGGATAATGGCATCATCAGATCCAGAAGAGCGCATGTTTGAAAGTTTTTTAGTTTTGTTGACGTTGATTTCCAGGTCTGAGTCAAAATTATTTTTACCGACAATCATTCCTTCATATACTTCGACCGCCGGGCCAATAAATAAGGTGCCGCGTTCTTGGGCGTTATTCAAACCATAAGCATTAGAAATTCCGGTTTCAGCGGCGATCAATGAACCGTGAGAGTTTGATTCTTCCAGATGCTCTGCGGTTGCCGGTCGGTAAGAATCAAAAAGATTGTTGACTATAGTCGTGCCGCGGGTTTTGGTTAAAAGCGCGTTTTTCAAGCCGATCAGTCCGCGGGTTGGTATTAAATATTCCGCATGAATTTCATCACCGGCAGCGCTGTTTGTTGAAGCATTCCCGGCCTGCATTTCCCGAAGTTCGCCGCCTCGGTGGCCCATTTCTTCAATTACCGCGCCTTGATATTGAGTTGGCACGTCGATCGTAACAATTTCATAAGGTTCAAGCTTGGCACCGGTTTCCGGATCTTTTTTAAAAATAACTTCAGGCTGGGATACTTGCAGCTCAAAGCCTTCCCGACGCATCGTTTCAATTAAAACTCCCAGATGCAGTTCGCCGCGTCCGGAAACCAAAAATGAATCAGTGGAACCGGTTTCTTCAACCCGCAGTGCGACGTTGGTCTCGAGCTCTTTAATCAAGCGCTCGCGTAAATTTCGGGAGGTTACAAATTTTCCTTCGCGGCCGCCAAACGGGCTGTTGTTTACGGAAAAGGTCATGCGAACCGTCGGTTCTTCAATTTGCACCGGAGGAATTTGCACTGGGTTTGCGCTATCCGCTATTGTTTCTCCAATTTGAATATCGTCAAAGCCCGAAATTGAAACAATGTCGCCGGCCAAGGCTTCTTCAACCTCAATTTTATTCAAACCTTGGAAGCTCATAATGTTGCCGATCTTGCCGGTAACTTTGGTTCCATCGGTTTTTATTCTTACGACATTTTGACCCTTGGTGGCTTTTCCTGATTGAATTTTGCCGGTACCCATCTTACCTTTATAGGAATCATAATTTAGCGCCAGGACTAACATTGCAAAAGAATCATCAAGGTTAACCTTAGGCGCAGGAATATATTTTATTATCGTTTCAAAAAGGGCGGCAAGGTCAGTTCCGGCCTGGTGTTGATCCAAACTTGCCTGGCCGTTGATTGCTGAGGCGTAAACAATCGGGAATTCTAGTTGGGCATCGTTGGCATTTAAATTTACAAATAGATCGAAAGTGCGATTAATGACGTCATCAATTTGGGCATCAGGACGGTCAATTTTATTTACGACCACAATTGCTTTGAGGCCCAGCTCTAAAGCTTTACGCAGAACGAATTTAGTTTGCGGCATTGGTCCTTCTTTGGCGTCAACCAAAAGCAAAACTCCGTCAGCCATTTTTAAGGTGCGTTCAACTTCGCCGCCAAAATCAGCATGGCCCGGAGTATCAACGATATTTATTTTAATGCCGTTATAAATGAGGCTGGCGTTTTTTGCTTTGATTGTAATGCCGCGTTCACGTTCCAGATCCATTGAATCCATAATCAAATCACCACCCTGGTCTTTAACAGTGTGGGTTTGCTTGAGCATCGCGTCGACCAAGGTAGTTTTGCCGTGGTCAACGTGAGCAATGATTGCAATATTTCTAATATCTTCTCTAGTTTGTTGCATAATAAAAATGCGCGTCAGCGCTTCAAAAGTATGTCAGAAAAATGGGTTTCGGTCAATGAAAGACAAAACCCTCATTCTTTTCAGAATGAGGGTCGTAATGAGGTTTTTGCGCACGGGCTTTTTAGCGCACTTTCGGTTTGAGCGATATAGAATATCGCCCTTGCAGCCCGAAGCCGCCGGGTAGGCCTGGGAAATGCATCGGCATGATTTCCAGGCTGCCGTGTTCTTTGCTTAGGATCTCGATTGAGCCATACTCCTTATTGATCATCGGCGTGTTTCCGAGCTTGTAGAAGGCATAACCTGCTCCAAGCGCCAGATGCCTGTTGATCTTGTTGGATATGGTCAGGTGGTCGAGCACCTGTTGGAAGGTGCCTTTTCCATCAATCGGCCAGTACGGAAAGTAGCTGCCGTTGGCGCTCCAGCCTTTGCCAAACTCGCGGTTGACATTGACGAATGTCTGCAAGTAGTTGGCATGGTCGGATGCCGGACCATAGGAGCGGTCAAAGTACAGCTCGGCTATGATTGTCGTCTTTTTACCGATCGGATTAATCCGATCGAATCCGACAAACCCTTCGCCATAGTTTAAGTGGCCGAAGTTCAGCCACCCTGGATCAAATACAATCCAGTTGCCATAGCTTACAGCAGCCTCGCTGTAATTCAGGAACTGACCACCTTTGCTGATGCTGCTTCTGGCAAAAATATCTGTTTCCCAAGGGCTGGTTGTTACTGTCGGCGCAGCAGCCACATTGTTGTTTTGAGCAAAAGCGCTCACCGCAGGCAGCAGTACCAAAAGTACGACAACCAGAACACAAAAACCTTTCATTTAGATCCTCCTGATCTTTGATATAGATATAGCCCAAATGGGCTTAAAATGGCTGAAAAATCTGTAATACCGAGATTAACAATTATAGTATAATTCACTTAAAAAGTCAAGGCATCTAAAACCTGCCAGTGAACATTTTAGCGCTATAAAACCTACATTAAAAGAGAGTCTCGGTTTTTAGTTTTTTCGTAGAAATGGCTGATGTTTTGGGCGATCGATCAGATTATAATTTGCATACAACTGAAACGGAGGATAGTTCTCAATGAACCGTAGAAAAAGTCCGAAACAGCGATTTGCTTGCGCTGTCGTCTTTGTTCTGTCCCTGCTTGCCTGCGCTTATATGAATGCCCAGGTCTGCAGTTGGAGCAATAAGGGCGTCAGTATTCAACCACGCTGGAACACTGATTTTTCCAGCTCAACTTTTCAGCAGTCGGTGCGCAATGCCGCTGCTGTACACGCCAATAGTATTTATCTGATCATTCCGCTGTATCAAAGCAATGTCGGCTCGACCGATGTTCAAACGGGCGGTAACACTCCAACTGATCAATCTTTGGCTGACGCAATCAGTTTTGCGCATTCACTGGGCTTGAAAGTCACTTTCAAAGTCCATCTGTTTCCCAATGACGGGCAGTGGAGCGCTTTCATTGATCCGTCTGATCGCAACACTTGGTTTTCCAATTATGGAAATCTGATCAGGCATTATGCAGGTATTGCTCAGACTAATCATGTCGAACAGTACATCATCGGTAACGAGCTGCTTTCAATGAGCGAGGCCAGTCATAATTCTACCAATACTCAAAATTGGCAGAATCTGATTGCTTCGGTCAGATCAATTTATTCCGGCCTGCTTGGCTACAATGCCAACTGGGGTCAATCCGGTTTTGTAGATGAGAAAAACAATATCGCTTTTTGGGGATCGCTTGATTTTATCTCTATTTCCGCATATTTCAACCTCAATACAGTTCAAAATTCCGACGGCAGCGATAATCTCAGCGGTTCCTGGAATTTTTATCTGACCAATGATATTTCTCTGCTGCATAATCGTACCGGCAAGCCGATAATTTTTGGCGAAATCGGTTATAAAGCTGAGAATCAGGCCCACGATCATCCTTGGATGTGGTGGCAAAACGATTCTCTAAACCTTCAGGAACAAGCTAATGATTACCAAGCGCTGTTTTCTTTTTGGAACAGCGTACCCTGGTTTAACGGTGTTGGTTTTTGGTTCTGGAGTAGCGATCCAAACGCGGGTGGAACAGGCGATAACGATTACACCCCGCAAGGAAAGCCGGCTCAAACAGTAATGTCGCAATGGTTTGGCCAAAGCGGCAGCAATCCGCCGCCTCCGCCTGCCGGTTCAAATTTTTCTGCAAGCGCAAGTTTTACGCCAGCTCCGGCAGTCGTCGGTCAGACAGAGAATTTCAACGTCTCAGTGATTGATAACAATGGCACGCTCAATAATGTTTTGGTTGACTGGGAAGTTTATGATTCGTCTGGAGCGCGGGCGATTCAGCAATTTTTCAGCGGACAAAATTTGAACAAAGGGGCTGCCAATGCCAATCAATTTTCCTGGGCACCGCAAGCTCCGGGTACTTTCACCGTTAAAATGGGTGTATTCAGCAATGACTGGAGTACGAATTTCGCCTGGAATAATCAGGTTGCAGTAATCAATGTTGGGAGCGCGTCAAATCCACCGCCGAACCCGCCTCCGGCTCCTCCGCCATCTGGCAGTATTGATAACTGGTGGCCGATTCAAGGATCAAATATTGGCGGCGTCCAACCGTTTAAAGCGCTGATAGACGGAGCGCAGATCGACAGTTATACGATGTACTGGCAGGTTGCTTCCTGCTCCGGCGATTTCAGCAGCAGTCAGCTTAATTTGATGCCAGACAACAACAATCCAACTCCGCATAAGGAGGCAAGCATAAATTTGAACGGCTGGACCTGGTGCAATAATGGAGCGAGTAGCGGACAGTACACTATTAACTTCGTTGCTAAAGATTCAAGCGGAAACACCATTGCCCAGAAGTCTGTGATGATTACTGTTGCTCAATAGTTTTAGACTTCGGTTTATTGAGAAACGATTCGTTTTGGTTTTGAGTCCTGGCCATGTTTTTGGCTCAAATCCTCACTGCTTGTGGCATTCTTTTGCTGCAAGCAGTTTTTTATTACGCTGAATATCGGCTTTACTCATTGTGAGAAAATGGTTATAATTCAATTAGTTTAATAAGGCCGTCTGACACAGCAGGCGAGCAAGCCGACTCTTACAAAACTGTGAGAGTTTTTGTTTGAAATTTATGGTGCCTGTAGTTCAATGGTAGAACGCGGCTCTGTGGAAGCCGTCACGAGGGTTCGATTCCCTTCAGGCACCCCAGTTCTAACATCCTGTCCTGTGCCACCCATCCGGAACAAAGTTATTTTTTTATCACAGCCAAGCCATTTTTTGGTGCAGATATTTTGAACCCATAGTAGAAAATATGGCAGGTTAGAATCAGGTCGCCGAAAAGGCGGTTCCTTGATATAATTTATTTTATGAACATAAAAGCAAGAGAAATGTTAAATAAAGTTCCAGAAGTAACGATTTTTTTTTGGATCATTAAAGTTTTGTGCACCACGGTTGGCGAAACAGTTGCAGATTTTTTGAACGTTAACCTTAATTTAGGTCTTACCAAAACCACAATTGTCATGGGCATTTTGCTTATCGCCACATTGTTCTATCAATTCAGATTAAAGAAGTATATACCTGGAGTTTATTGGCTTGCCGTGGTTTTGATAAGCATCTTTGGCACCCTTATTACAGACAACCTCACAGATAATTTGGGAATTTCTTTGGTAACAACCACCACCATTTTTGCCATTGCCCTGGCCATTGTATTTGCGATTTGGTATTGGAAAGAAAAAACATTGTCAATCCACAGCATTATTACAACAAGGCGAGAATCATTTTATTGGCTGGCAATTCTTTTTACTTTTGCTTTAGGCACAGCAGCAGGGGATCTGGTAGCAGAAAAATTTAATCTCGGCTATGTGACTGCTTTGCTTATTTTTGCAGGAGCGATCGCGCTCGTAACAATTGCTCACTATGTCGTTAAAGCAATTTTTGGAACGGAGCATCGCCACATGAGCAGAAATGCTGTCTTAGCTTTTTGGATTGCTTACATTTTAACCAGGCCTTTAGGCGCATCAATAGGTGATTATTTGTCTTCATCAAAGGATGACGGCGGTTTGGGACTTGGGACTGTTATCACCAGCGCTATATTCCTTGCCGCAATTTTGGTGACTGTAGTTTACCTAGCTATTACAAAAAAAGATCAAACTCCCGCAGAGTTGGTTAAGGAAGAAGCTGTTAAGGATCAATTAGTTTGATATTGGAAAGTTCTTAATTTACAAGGACAATTCCAGTTCTAACGTCCTGCACTATGCGACCCCAAGTTAGACAAAGTGGAATATAGTGGAATTTAAAAAGATCGCCGGAAAGGCGGTTTTTTGTTAAAATAAATCGAATGCCGAAAAATAATTTTGTCGAATACGTAACAAATGATTTATTAAGTTCTCTGTCCGGCGTAAGCGCCAGAGCGATGTTTGGCGGTTATGGCATTTATAAAGATGACGTGATTTTTGCAATCATAGTTGATGATGAACTTTATTTTAAAGTTAATGAAACTAACCGCAAGCAATACGAACAGGAAGCAAGCGAACAGTTTACTTATCAAAGCTCAAAAGGGCCGATGAAAATGTCATATTGGAAAGTCCCTGAGAATATATTGGAAAACCCTAAATTGGCAGCACAGTGGGCAATGCAATCTTTTGATGTAAGTAAGAAAGATAAAAATAACAAAGCCAAACATAAAAAATAATCCAATAAACTTAAATTATTTTAGAGACAAATAGTCTATTAGAATTTGTTGCAGCTTTTTGAAATCTGTTTTACCCAATTTTTTGAATAATTCTTGGTCGATTGTGTTGATAATTTTTATAGCGACTTGTTTAAATTTATTCCCTTTGACAGTCAGGAAAATAATATTTTTTCGTTGATCAGCTTCAGTTTTACCCAATTCAATATAATTTTTGTTTTGCAACTCTTTTAGATAACCACTAATAACTTGTTTAGATAAATTTGTTCGTTTAATTATTTCCGAGACAGGCAGTCCATCTTTTTCAAAAAGTAAAATAAAAATTGCCCCGTAGGACGGTTTGATATCAATAAAACGGGCTTTCTCAAAAGCGTCAGTCATTTTTTTATTCCATTTTTGCAAAGCTCTGGCGAGCAGGTTACCTGTATTATTGTAATATTTGGGCATAATACTCTTGACATTAGTACGAATATAGTACTAATATTTTAAATGTCATTAATTACACAACTTAATTCTATGCAAAAAAACTATGATTTACAAGGGATTTTTATAAATGCCAATATAAATAAGGTTTTTGATTTTATTTCAAATCCAGAGAATTTATCCAAATGGACAAAGGCTTTTTCCAAAGCTGATAAAGATAGCGCAGTAATGTCGACCCCAAAAGGCGAAATAAATATAAAGTTAAGAACTCAGGCTTCCAGGGATATTGGAAATATAGATTGGTATATGACCATGCCCGATGGTGCTGTTGGCAGCGCCTTTTCGCGATTAACACCACATGGTCAAGGGTGTGTATATTCTTTTGTACTTATGCCTCCCGCCGTACCCGTGGAACAAATAGAGGGTACCTTGATTGAACAAAGTGGAATTTTAAAAGAAGAATTAGTGATGCTTAAAGATCTTTTAGAAAATAGTTAAGCAGATACTAATACAATTGTAGTGCTAACGTCCTGCACTATGCGACCCCAACAGTCGAAGAAGGTAGAATATAGTGGAAGATTAAAAATATCGCCGAAATGGCGGTTTTTTGATTTTAATTTTTTTGGTTTTACCTGGAGCTGAAATTGGACCGGCTAACTACGAGATTGCTTTATTTTATATAATATGCTATAGTCTTTAGTCGAATTTCTTATAAACAGTGGTTCAAATTTATGATTTATGATTAAATTTGAGTTTGGTCCATTCTTCGTAAGTCACTGACCTTCAAGTGATCGAAGGCAAACAATTAAGATTAAGGTTCAAGGAGGAACTGTGAAGAACTCATTGTCAAAGGTCGCCTTTGCTGTTTTACTGGTTGTGCTTGGCGTGCTGGTTTTTGGATATCAAGATGCCAAGCGAGTAAAAACTCACCACATTTACATAAATGTTTTTTCGCCGGAGCATGAAGTGTTCCTCGAAGACGTCAGCATGATTTTCTCCCAACCTGGGATAACAAAAAAGATCTTGTCCGGCGCACCTTATGCATGGGAATTTGAAACGACCGCAAAACCAGGTACCAAAATCAATCTCAGGGTCAAAGGAAAAAACGTTTTCTGGGTGGCTGATCAAGATCTGGTCGTGTCGAAAGATTCGGAACAAGGGCTGGACGTGCAAATGCACCATGACCAAAGCGCGAAGATCAGGGGCGTGATTCTCGGCAACACTAGCCAAAGAATATCTGGTGCAATCCTGGCAGTAAACCAGACATACTCAGCAGAACTTTCTAAGACCAGCGTGATTTCCGACAAAAACGGTTATTTTGAGTTTCCAATCGGGGTTGGCGATAACGAGCAGGTCAGACTAACTGTCCATGCTGGGCCATGTCACACTGACGAATATTATTATGTCAGTGTGGACCGGCCGCTGACAGTGTATCTTCAATGTGACAAATAGTCGCGAAAAGCCGTTCAGACGAAGTTTATCTGTAACGGCTTTTGATTTAAAAGATTTTATCAATACTAATGTTTTTATAAATCAGTATTTCGCATTTTTAATATACAAAGTTATGTTAGGATCGCAATTCTAACGTCGCACACTATACGACCCCAAAAAGAAAAACCTATTTTTTAATTTATTCTTAATTGTTTAAGCGTATTAGTAGGTGAGTGGGCCTGACCCAGTGGTAAACTACGAGTTGACTCCGTCAGTTTAGGGGTGCAACTCCTCTCAGGTCCACCATCAATATTGACTATAAATATTGGTGCGGTATAATATAAAAGTCAACTCGTAGTTCTAAACCATTGTGGTTGCAAAAAATCGCCGAGATGGCGGTTTTTTGTTGGCTCGGCTTGCTGAGGGAACTTCAAATCTCTTTAGAACAAGAAGAAGCGCTATGTTTGGGATAGGACTAAACATAGCGCCTCAAGCTAAATGCCTTTTCGTGCGATTTTGTCAATGTTTCTGAACGTTCCTATGATTTGGTGGACCGTTATCTTATTGGGGTAGAGGGTAGCGCCGAACCTAAGTTCTTGAAATAGACTGTTATAGAAAGCAACGCGGGTGTCACCTTCGTTATCGGCGAACAGGAGCTCGGTTTCTCCAGTTACTTCTTCAGGATTGATACGTTTGTAGTGTGCGGTTGCAAATACCACAACTTTTGTGATCCGCAGTGTTGTAAGCCAACCGCCCGCAATTGCCGGTTCAGACACTTCAATCCCTTTGAGGTGAACGCGTGCTGTTTGTTTTCCGTCGCTGTGGTGGATGGTCATCACTTCATTTTCTTTGAAATCGACGCTCTCCCACTCATAGAACTTGGGCCCGAGTTTTTGGATGATCATATCAAAGATATCCGTCCATGTCATCAGGTATGGTACTGAGTATAGAAAATCTGGCATATGTTTCCTCCTATGTTTGCTGGACATTCAAAAATAGCATGATGAAGTGCTCTTTGTCCAGATGAGGTATTAGGTTCAAGAAGCTTAATTTAACATAAAGATTGCAGTTTCTAACGTCGCAAACTATGCGACCCCAGTTAGAGTCCTAAACCAATTAGAAGCGCTTCAATCTGCCGCTGCATTTGATGGCGTTTTTTTAAGGTTCTAACAACCCTAAAAAAACCTTGGAGATAAGTGACGATCGTTTCTGCAGTTAATTCGATTTTGAAATTTTTTGGTAGCTCCTCCAGTTTTACAGCCTCGGTTAAACGTTTGGTAATATGTTTTTCAAACAATTTGAATTCTCCAATAACATAATCTCGAAATTCAGGCACCTCTAAAACATCCGCGGAAAGGCTACTAGCCATTAGACAAATTCGTGGAGTTTTTGGATCGCTTAATTCGTCTAAAATTGTTTTGAAAAATTTGCGCAAACCTTTTTTTACAGATTTTTCCGAATCCAAAGCATCAAGCCGTCTTTTCGTAACCGTATCATTATATTGCTTTAAACATTGAAGATAAAGGTTCTTTTTACTTTCTAGCAAATTATAAAATGATCCCTGTCCGATCCCCATGGTTTTGAGCAAATCCAGCAAAGAAGTATTTGAATAGCCATTGGCCCAAAAGAGATTGGTGGCCCTGGCAATTGCCTGATCGTAATTAAATTCTAATTTCCGTGCCATAAAGTTTTATTGAATCATAATAATAGTGTATCTAACAATACAATATTGACAAAAAAATTGAAGTCTGTCAATATTATTTTGTAATGGTCGATACAATAAAAAAAGCTTAAAAATTAAATTATCAAAGGAGAGTATTATGCTAGCCACAATTGTTAAAGAGTATGGGGGCCAGAGCAATTGGTCCAATCAGAAATTCCAAAACCTAAGCCTGCTTCTGACGAAATATCAATCAAGATTAAAGCATTTGGCCTAAATCATGCTGAACTTTACATGCGCTCCGGCAATTGGCCGGATAATAAAGTTCCGGTGATTGGTATTGAATGCGTTGGCTTGGTAGAAGAAGATCCCAGCGGCAAACTAAAAAAGGGTACCAAGGTCGCAGCAATTATGGGTGGAATGGGTCGTAGTAGAAATGGCAGTTACGCTGAATACACAGCCGTTCCTGCTGCAAATGTTTTTGCTTTAGAAACTGATATGGACTGGGCAGATCTGGCAGCTTTACCGGAAAGTTATGCTACGGCGTGGGGTAGTTTGTTCGATGAATTGGGCTTAAGCTACCTCGATCTCAATAAAGTTTTATTAGTACGGGGAGCAACGTCAACGCTTGGCCAGGCCGCAGTAAACATTGCTTCAGAAATGGGAATTAAAGTTTTGGCCACAACCAGAAGTGAGAAAAAGGCAGGACTATTAAAATCGATCGGGGCCTCAGAAGTCTTCATTGAGGATCAAAATCTAGGCAAGTCAATCAAACAAGCTTATCCAGACGGCATTGATTATGTATATGATCTGATCGGCAATAATGGGTTTCGTGATTCAATGGGTATGGTTAAGAAGGGCGGTAAAGTATGTGTTGCCGGATTTTTAGGAGGACTTGAACCAGTTCAATTTGACGTCTTGTCCCAAACCAATCCCGGAGTGAGCCTGAGTTTGTTTGGCAGTTTCATGCTTGGTTCCAAAAATTTTCCTATATCAAGCATTCCAATGCAGACCATTGTTAATCGCGCTGCCGTAGGTCTATACAAAGCCAAGCCAGTGAAGGTTTTTAGGTTTCAGGATCTGCCAGCCGCCCATCAATTTATGGAGTCAGGCAACGCTAATGGAAAAATAGTTGTTACTATTTAATTAATAGTAATTAAGCAATTAAAATAGGTCAGGCCTAATGGGCTGACCTATTTTTCTTGGCTAAATCTGTGCGTATAATTGTGTAAATTATACTTGACACTTTTTTTCATGACGCTATACTAAAATATATTAGTAGATATATCTACTAATTGGTCAAAATACTTTCTATCTATGCAAATTCAAGAAACTTTAGATTACGCCTTGTTCAGGGTGACATACCATTTAAGGCTGGAACTGGAGCGGCGCCTGGCAAAATTGCCGGATCCGGTCACGCCGGAGCAATGGGTGGTTCTATTTACTATAAAAAGGTTTCCTGGCAGTTCCCAACAGAAAATTGTCCAGGAAGCCCACAAAGATAAAGCTTCGATAGCCAAAATCATGAAAGGCTTGGAGCGCAGAAAACTTTTGCAACGCAAGCGCGATTATCAAGACCGCCGAAATTATAAACTTTTTTTGACCGCCGCCGGTTCTCGGCTTGAAAAAGAGGCTAGTCTGATAAATAAAGCGCTGCGGACGAGTATGCTATCCGAAGTATCGGAGGTCGCTCAACTTCAAGCGGTGAAAGTTCTCGACGCGATTTATCAAAAATTGGCAGCAGATAATACTAGATAATTAATTTTAGAGGAGAGTAAATTATATGACCCAGACCCAACAAAAAACTTTCAATAGTTTGGCAGAAGAGCTCCAAGATTATATTGAGCAAGCGCAAAAGACCATGCCGGCAGAAACAACTGACATTTTTCTGCGCAGTATTGCCAAATTGGTCGAAGATAAGGCTGCGGCTAGGGCCTTAAAATTGGGGAATACCATCCCTGAATTTAATTTACCTAATGCCACCGGCAAAGAAATCTCCAGCAAAAAGCTCCTTGAAAAAGGTCCTTTAGTTATTTTGTTTTATCGTGGTGCCTGGTGTCCTTTTTGCAACCTTGAACTTCGTGCAATCCAAAAACGGCTTGATGAAATAAAGGCGCTTGGCGCGGAAGTGATCGCAATTTCTCCGCAAATTCCTGATAATTCACTGAATATGCAAGAAAAAAATAATCTGGGATTTGAAGTTTTAAGCGACCGCGGAAATGCGGTTGCAAAAAAATTCGGAATAGTATTTAAGCTTGATCCAGAAGCTTCACAATTATACGAAAGAGCCTTGCAGGTAAAACTAAAAGATTACAACGGCGATGATTCAGAACAGCTGCCGATGCCGGCTAGCTATGTGGTCGATCAAGACGGCATCATAAAATTTGCCTTTGTTGATCCGGATTATACCAAACGGGCGGAGCCAAATGATATTATTGCTGCCTTAAAGCAACTTAAATCTTAAATTACTAAAGTTATGAACATTAGGGATAAAATTATTTTGATAACTGGCGGCGGCTCGGGCATTGGCTTGGCTTTGGCCAGGGGATTTATTGCCCATTCAAACCGGGTTATTATTTGTGGACGCGATCTTAAGAAATTAGAAAGTGTCCGCAGTGCTAATCCGGAGCTTACTATTTATCAATGTGATATAACTGATCAGAGCGCTGTAAACAGGATGGCCGCAGAAATTACAAAAGATTTTGGGTACATTGATATTCTAATTAATAATGCGGGCAGTTCAGAAATTACCGATATTCTGCGCGACCAAAAAATTCTCAGCCAGGCTGAGCGGGAAATGCAGCAAAATTATTTTGGCGCTTTGAATGTTATTGAACACTTTCTGCCGATTCTTAGAAAAAGCCAGGAGCCAACAATTGTAAATGTAAGTTCAGCAGGAGCATATGCTCCAATTCCAATATTTGGCGCTTACTGCGCCGCCAAAGCGGCACTACATTCTTATACCAGATCCTTGCGTTCGCAGCTTAAGCCGATCGGCATAAAGGTTTTTGAAGTTTTACCGCCAAGCGTTGATACAAATTTAAATAGCCAATTGGCAGAGCAGATTGGTTCGGGAAATTCTGGAAACATGGTTATCAGCCCGGAGAAATTGGCGGCTGTTGCGATAAAAAAAATGCGCCATAATGTTAGCGAAATAAGAGTTGGTCAAACTAAATTTGTAAATTTGCTTGAACGGATTTCTCCAAAAATTCCGGACGCCCTGTTCAATAGAATTTTTGCAAATTATTTCAAGACTGAGCGGGTTAAAGCATCAGGCAGCCAGACTAAAAGGGCTGATAGTTAATTGATAAAATATGTAATAAAAAACTTAATTTTTTTTCATCATTTTTCATCAATACATCAATCATTTCCGGAATCGTTTTGGCAATTTTAGGAACTGTAGAATAATTTAGTCTTAACATCTGCACTATGCAACCCGATCAGTTCTAACATCCTATATTGGGGTTTAAATTTTTAAAATCGCCGAAATGGCGATTTTTATTATGTCCATTTTCAATAGTTAGATAACTGTCATAATCAGTCCAGGGGATCTGAATACACTAAAGCTAAACAGTCATGGATGTAAAAAAAAGCAACGAATTTGATGTAATTGTGATTGGTTCTGGTATTGGTGGCATGGCCGCCGCAGCGATTTTGGCGAAGTTTAATCATAAGCGGGTCTTAGTGCTTGAAAAGCATTTTCAAGCCGGCGGACTTACTCATGAATTTCAACGCGGAAATTTTAGCTGGGATGTCGGGCTGCATTATGTTGGCGAGATGGCAAAGACCAATCTAACTCGCCAAATTTTTGACTATATTACAGATGGCGCGCTTAAATGGCAGAAAATGCCTTATGTTTTTGAAAAATTTATTTACCCTGATTTTTCTTTCGATGTCCCTTCAAACCCGGAAGATTATCAAAAAAGGCTTGAAAATCTTTTTCCAGATGAACAACTGGCAATTAGCATATATTTTAAAGATATCCAGCGAGTTGCGGCATGGAGCCGAACAGTCATGGTTGGAAAATTATTGCCAGCGCTACTCATGGCCCCGGTGCATTTTTTTAAAACCAAAACCAAAAATCTTGCCATGCTTACTCTTGGCGAATATTTAAATAAAAATTTTAAAAATCTTCGACTAAAGGCGCTGCTTGCTTCACAGTGGGGAGACTATGCGGTTCCGCCCAGCCAGGCTGCTTTTGCCATTCACGCGCTTATTATTCAATCTTTTTTTAATGGCGGATATTTTCCAGAAGGAGGAGCCAGTAGTATTGTAAAATTTGTCCGGCCGTTAATTGAAAACGCGGGCGGCGCAATTTTAACAGGGCATTCTGTGAATAGTTTAATAACCAAAGATCGAGCAGCGATTGGAGTTAAAGCTACCTATGAAAATGGTCCTGATATTAAAGAAGTTTCATTTTATGCGCCAGTAGTGATATCAGATATCGGTGCCGTCGAAACTTATGCAAATTTATTAAAACGAGATATTGCGGCGATAAGAGGATTAAGCGCGATCACGCTTTATTTAGGACTCAAAGAATCTCCAGAAAAACTTGGACTGCATGGTGAAAATTATTGGATTTATAATTCTCACAACCATGACAGCATGGCAGCGGATTCAGGAATACTTCAGGGCAATCCGGCTTATTGCTATGTTTCATTTTCGTCCCTTAAAACTCCGCATCCGCGCAGCCATGCCGCGCAAATTATAGCATTCGTCGATTATGGTGAATTTTTTAAGTTTAAAAATAAAAACAGGTTTTTCCGTGGCGCTGATTATTATGGCCTAAAGGAAAAAATAACAACAGGGTTGATTAAACTGGCTGATAAAAATATCCCTGGTCTAAAAGAGCTAATAGTATATAAAGAGCTTTCAACGCCGCTGAGTATTGAAAATTTTACTTCGCGTTTGAACGGATTGATGTATGGAATTCCTGCAACCCCGGCGCGTTATTTAATGCCAGAGCTTAGTATTAAAACGCCGGTCAAAAACTTTTTGCTTACAGGTTCGGATCTGGTAGCTGTTGGAATTGTCGGTGCGCTGATGGGTGGAGTAACTACCGCAGCTTTTTTAAACGGGCCGCTCGGGTTTTTTAAAATTATGGCAGCTGCAAAAAAATATTCAAAAAAAGATTCGATCGGCATTTCTGAGACCATTGTGTCCAGTATTCATCCTCTTTCAAATGAAGTTTCTGCCAGGCTGACTTCCAGAAAAATTTTAAGCAGTCATTTTTACGAACTGGTTTTTGAAGTTTTGGGACCAGTGCAATATATCCCGGGGCAGCATGTTTATTTAGAGGTTGCAAAAGGTGAGTGGCGGCCATATTCAATCGTTGATATCAAAGATAATAAATTGATTCTCGTAATTGATATTAACCCTGGCGGTCTAGGTTCGTATTTTGCAAGCGAAGCGCCGCTTCAAACACTAATAAATTTACGCTTGCCAACAGGGACGCTTAAAATTCACAACGGCAAAAATAAAAATTTTGTGTTTATTGCCACTGGTAGCGGCATAACACCTTTTTTCTCGATATTAAAAAGCCTGGCCTCTGTTCAGGACAAAAAAGCGAGCGCAACATTGCTCTGGGGGATTCGCGATGAAAACGATCAGTTTTCTTGTCAATATTTGAGTGAGATAGCAAAAAAAATAACATTTTCAGTGATCCCGTGTGTATCCAAGCCCATCAATGCCCAATTCAATGCACAATCTTTTTATCACGGTACTGTCACTGCTAAAATTCGTGAAATGCGAGTAGATTTTAAAAATACTGATTTCTATATTTGTGGCAATCCAATAATGATCGCTGAAATGCATTCTTGGCTAAGAAAGCAGAATGCTTTAAATGTCTATTTTGAGTTATAGACTAAAGAATTTATAATAAAATTGTACTGGCAATTTTATTAAGAAAAAGCTATGAAAGAATACATGTTTTATATTCGAAACGATGGTAAGGTATTACCTGCCGATAAAGAACAAGAATTTCTAAAAAAATGTGAGGTTTATATTGAAGATCTAAAAAAACGAGGAAAGCTGATAAGTGCTCAACCATTGGCTAGAGAAGGTAAGATTATCTACAAATTAGCAGGGGCTTGGAACGAAGAGGCTTATCATAAATCCAGCGATGTTGATGCGGGTTATTATCATATTCGAGCTACCGATTTAGACGATGCCGTGGCTATAGCCAAGGACAATCCCGAATTTATTTACAGGCCATCTGCTAAAATTGAGATACACTTAATAAAAACGGATGAGGATAGTACGGGGTATATTTATCCCGTAGAAAATTCTCCCGCTTGATCGGCCAAAATTGCACTTATAACATCTTCACAATGTAGACTTGCAACTACAGTATGTGAGAATCGTCTAAATCGTGGTTTTTGCCATTATCAGAGAGATTAAGCCGGCCTGCTTCAATACTACATATGAGAATTAAAAAATAAATATGCGTACAAAAATAATTAATATCATATTTGGAATATCGTTTTTGGTGGGTGCGGTTGGTTTTGGGATAGGTGCAGTCTTGTTTTTCTTGGCAAATAATCAGTTTAACCAAGATCAAATGGGATATGCCAGCACATCCGGTTTTAACATCGGCGGCATAATCTTTGCAATTGCTGCGTTGATATTTTTAGCGATCGCTCTTTGGGCTTTTTTTCGAAAACCGTTCGGCAGTCAGTTGAATCCTGAAAAAATTGAACAGTTGAAAACATCAGGACAGAAAATAATGGCGCAGTTTAAGGCGATAGACAGACAATGGAATGTATCGGTGAATGGAAGGTCGCCAATTGTAATCTACGCTCAAGATGATCTGGGTAGAACCTATAAAAGCGCGGGTCTTTGGTTTGCGGGAGGTGACAGTGCTTTATACAATGATCCAAGTTTTCAAGCTTGGCAAAAATTACAGTCTATTGATCCGACAAAAAAATATATCATCCCTGTTTATTTAAATCCATTAAAGCTCAGTGAGTATTACATGGATTTAGCAGGCCTACAGATCCTTTAAACTGACCGGACAATTATAGATTGTCATGCGACTACAAGTTTCAAAAAATCGCCGTAAAGGCGGTTTTTTGCTATGATTATTAGTATGAAAAAACAATTTTTGTTTATAGCTGGATTGATTATTGTAGCGGCCACAGCGCTTATTTATTTTAACTTGCCGCATAAATCAATTGATATTGATAGTTCTTTTGACGCTGATGAAACTACGCTTCCTCCAAAAGCAGTGAATGTTACTCCTCAAGAAATCAGTCAGACACCAAAAGATACTTCAGCCTTGGGCGGATATAACGTATTGATCGCTGACCGTGGAAATAATCGTCTGATAGAAGTAACACCGGATAAACAAATAATTTGGGAATACGATTTCCATTTACCGAAATTAGGCCTAGGCGCTGATGACTCTTTTTTTACAGACAATGGCCAAAGTGTCATCGTAAACCTTGAAGAATATCACATTATCGAGATCATTGATTATGCAACCAAGACCGTCAAATGGAGCTACGGTGTTCCTGGTAAACCCGGACATTTACCTGGAGAACTAAATACCCCGGATGACGCTTATAAATTATCAAATGGTGATGTGATTGTTGCTGATATCAAAAATTGTAGGATTTTAGAAATCGCTCCGGATAAACATATTGTAAGACAGTATGGAGAAACCGGTGTTTGCAATAATCAAACCGGCGATTTGAACGAACCCAATGGAGACACTCCACTTCAAAATGGACATATCTTAATTAGCAATATTAGGAATCATGGTTTGCTGGAATTGGATCAAAATTGGCAACCGGTTTTTTCGATGACCTTGCCTGTGGCTTACCCCTCTGATCCGCAAATGACCAAGGCTGGAAATATCTTAATTTCTGATTACAGTAAGCCCGGACAAATTGTTGAAGTTTCCAAAGATGGCCATATTGTTTGGCAATACGCTGGAGATAATTTAGTAAAACTGAATCAGCCGTCGCTGGCCATTGAACTTCCAAATGGCAATATTTTGGCAAATGACGATTTGAATCATCGGGTAATCGTAATTGATAAGCAAACAAAAAAAATCATCTGGCAATACGGTGTCACTGGAAAACCCGGCAACAGCTTAGGGCAGCTTAATATCCCCGACGGGTTGGACATTATAAAAAATTCTGACTTACCCTTGAATACCGTTGGGGCTATAACACGGCATGATCAGAATTTCATAAATCAAGAGGTTAAAATCCAGGGGTATTTACTGAAAACAGAAGTAGGCTACGATATTTTTTCTGACGAAGCTGCCGGCCCAATCGGAATTTATGATTTGCCCGTTACTGGGCAAGGGGTTGATACAATTGTGACCGGGCAAAAATATATTCTGGAAGGCCAATTTGTATCAGGCGGATTAGTTAGTAGTAATGGCAATCCGAACCACCTGCAATTATCCGGCCCACCTGTGCCGGATCAGCAATAAGTAATCATCAAAAAGATAATTTGCTAAGCATCCCGGTCCAATTTTAAGCCGTTGTGCAGCAGTTATGGCAGCCGGGTCGCGGTTGGGTCGTTGGGTCCTCAAACTTTATTCAACGGAATTAATTTTGCCGGCTTAGATGCGGCCCAGAGGCCGTCAAATATGGTCAGCATGGTTTGATGCAGCTCTTCAGAGCTGATCAATATTCCTGAAAGTTGCTTTATTGAAGAGATAAAAGCAACCTTATCGTCAAAAATAAGCACCACGGTTCGAAATTTTCCACGCATCACTTCAGGAAGAATCCTGGGGTTGCGCATTTTTTGATCTTCGGCGGTTAAAGCTCTGCCGTTTTTGTTATCTTCCCATAGCGAACGGGCGATAATGCCGTTTTTAATCCTTTGATCCATAAAATATTGGGCGTAGGTTGGGTCAAATTCTGCAAAAAAATTATTTATCGGCGCAATTATTTGCCATTTTCTGTTTTTGCAATACAGCGCGGTTTCAACCAGACTTTTTATCGCCTCAATTCCTTGAAAGTGTTGCACCGAAGTTTGTTGTACTTTGCCCGGCAGGAATTTTTCCAGCTCCGGAAGAATTTTTTCAAATTCCGCTTTTTTGATATTTAGCTCGCCAATGTTGCGATCAATAAATTTTTTTATGTGCTGCGGCTGTGCCATTGAGAAAACCAGTCTGCCGCCGGAATATTTTTTAGTGACCAGGCCTTTTTGTTCCAGGGTTTCCAGGGCATGGTAAACCGTGGTGCGTTGGATTCCGCTCATTTTGACCAGCTCCGAGACGCCGATTGAGTCAAATGATAACCCGGTCAGATAAAGGCTTGATTCAGTGCTGCTAAGACCTAAAGTTTTGAGAAATTCCGATTTGTTCATGCTTAGATGGTAGCGTTTACTGATAGTTGTGTCAATTTAAAATTGACGTTAAATCTTTAATTTTATTGATGTATTTTTATTGTCATTCTTCATTTATAAACACATATTGTAAATATTCGTTTTGAGAGTATATTTCAGGTGCAATTGGTTGTTACTAATTTTCGAGGAGGAAGTTATGGTTACTCCAAAAGTAGTGCATGTTATTGGCGGCGGCACTGTCTGCCATGTTGCTGATCATCTGGCGCTTTCTGCCGTGGCTTATGGTACAGTTGCCAGGCAAATTGCTGATTTGTGCCGGGAGCATTCCGACACAATGCAGGTAAAATTACATTTGACTCGGATGGTTGACCAAAATAGCAGCATCGAAACCCCGCAGCAGGTTGAAGCCTTGGTAGCAGATCTGGTCAGGGATCCGAGCACTAAAATCATCTTTTTCAGTCCGGCGATCATTGACTTTAGCGGCCAGGTCGGCGAACGTCAACCTGGAAAGTATGCCCAGCATTTAAGTACTTCAAGCCCTGCCGGTGCCGCGCTTAATTACAGCTTGCAGCTGTCTCCGGTTCCAAAAATTATCGATAGGATCCGTAACGGCGGCGCTGGTTTGCCGGTGCGCAAGGATATTTTTTTGGTCAGTTTTAAAACCACTTGCGGCCTGGCCGAAGAAGATCAATACAAAGCCGGTTTGAGCATGCTCAAACGCAGCGGTTCAAATCTGGTTTTGGCTAATGATACGATAACCCGGCGGAACATGGTCATAACGCCCGAGGAGGCCGCCTACCATGTCACCATTGATCGCGCCGCTGCGCTCAAAGGTTTGGTTGAGATGACATATTTACGTTCGCACCTGACCTTTACTCGCAGTACCGTTGTCGCCGGTCAGCCGGTTCCATGGAATTCACCGCTGGTGCCGGAAACCCTTCGCAAGGTTGTTGACTACTGCATCAGCCAGGGCGCTTATCGGCGGGTACGCGGAGTCACTGCAGGGCATTTTGCCTGTAAGCTTGATTCGCAGACATTTCTAACTTCCAGACGAAAGACCGACTTCAATGATATGCAAAATGTCGGATTGGTTATGGTCAAGACCGACGGGCCGGATTCAGTGATCGCTTACGGCAGCAAGCCTTCGGTTGGCGGCCAATCGCAGCGGATTGTATTTGAAAGACATCCTGACTCTGATTGCATCGTGCATTTTCACTGCCCGATCAGGCCAAGCTCAAAAGTTCCTGTTGTCTCTCAGCGGGAATATGAATGCGGCAGCCATCAATGCGGAGAGAATACCGCCTCAGGGTTGCACCGTTTTGGCAACCTTCATGCGGTCTATTTAGATCAGCATGGGCCGAACCTGGTTTTCAATCGGAATATCGATCCGGACGAAGTTATCAAGTTCATTGAGCAGAACTTTGATTTAAGCTTGAAAACCGGCGGATATCAAGTTGACTGATTTTTGGAGTTTGCAATAAATGAGCCTGCCCGAAATTTATGCATTCAGTAGGGCAGGCTGATCTTTTTACCGAAAAGCACAGAAAGTTTATGGCTGAAGCACAAGTTTTATTTAAGAGTTCTGTTGGTTTATAATAATAATGAGCCTATGGCAGAATTAAGATATGGCATAAAGATAGATTGATTTACAGATTAAGCTATAATTACATCAATGTCGTTTAAGGTAAAAAAAATGTTTGCTGTGCTTGGCATATTCGTCCCGATTTATTTTTTTATTTTTATCAACATCTTGGGAGCTGCTTGGATTGGCTATAATAACATCACTGAATATATCAGTGTTTTAGGTTCAAATGGCTCACCTTTCCGGTTTGTGATCAGTATCTTCGGATTTTTTTTAGTCGGCGCGACAATTATCGGTTTGGCAATGACGCTTGAGGATCAGCTTCAAGAAAATTATTTTTCAGATGTTGCTACCAGGTTATTAATTTTTAGCGGCATCATGATTTTTTTACTTGGAATTTTCCCGACCGACCGATCTAATTTAGCCACTCTTTATGGTGAGTTCCATAAATTCGTTGCCGGGGTGGCTGCGATTGCGGCGCCAGTAAGCATCCTTTTTTATTCGGGAGCATTTAAGCATTCCAAAAAGGCTAATAATGGATTTTGGATATTTGTTTCAATCATGCTCGGAAGTGTGGCTTTACTAGCGATATTGGCAATTAAGTTTACCGGCAGTTTCGGGATGTTTTACGCCGGTTTTTTAGAGCGATTTAGCATTGGTGCAATCTTGCTCTGGATTTTTTTGACCGCGATAAATTTATTTTTAAATTTAAAATTTAAACAGTTACTTGATTCTTAATCGTGCATTGATTTTATATGCAAGCAGAACAGAAGAAAAATAATAATTTTTGGAAAAGTTTTTTGCGTTACGGCCTGGCAGGCATTGTCATTGGTGCTTTGGCAGGTTATTGGATAGGATATTCCAAAACTATCGGCTATACCCGGAGCCTAATTCTTGGAATACGTACTGTTCGGGAAAATAACCAAAGCTATCGATTTATTTATCCGCTGTTGTTGAATAATTTTGGAGATGCCACGAGGTTTCTGACCGATGATACCTTGCAAAAAAATGTAAATAACTATGTTCAAAGCGAAATCCAGAACCAGAATGCTGAAGATATTTCGGTGGTCGCTAGAGTTTTTCCGGATGGCTCGCGGATAAGTGTCAACTCCGATGATCAGTATGAACCGGGCAGCATGCTCAAGGTTTTAATTATGATGGCTTATTACAGAGAAGCTGAATTGGATCCGACCATTCTGCAGAAACCTTTAAATTATTCTAAAAAAGTGGATTCGGAGGTCGGCAGTATTCCGTTCCACGCTCCTACCAACCTTACTGTCGGGCAGGATTACAAGATTTCGGATTTAATGAAAAGCATGATCGCTGAGTCTGATAATGGCGCTGAACAGTTACTGGTTGATAATGTTAATAATAAAATATTGGACCAAGCCTATGTTGATTTGGGTGTCCCAAGTCCTGACACGGTGAAAGGGGATTACACCATCTCTGCCGCGCAATATGGGGGATTTTTGAGAATTCTTTATAATTCCACATATTTGACAGAACAATATTCGGAGCAGGCGCTTGAAATTATGACGCTTTCGACTTATAAGGACGGGATAGTTGCAGGAGTCCCTGCAGATGTGACGGTTGCTCATAAATACGGTGAACGTGTTGACAGTACCAATAGCGATGGCAGCCCTCAGATTGTTGAGCTGCATGATTGCGGGATTGTTTATACCAAAAACACCAGTTATGAGCTGTGCGTTATGACCAAGGGTACCGACATAAACAAGCTAACCGAAGCCATAAAAACCATATCAAGCATGGTTTATCAGCGTGAATCTCAAGGTGCAAAGTAAAAATGCGCGCGACACTTGACAGGCGCATTTTTTATTTGGTTTTTTTCAGTATGAACTTAAGAATTCCTTGGTTTTCTTTTGTTGCTGCAATGCTTGAACCGCAGAAGATTCTATCGGCATCAGCATTTTTTCAAAAAGTTTTTTATTTGAAAAGATTTCAATATTATCGACCGCTTGCCTGGCGAGTCTGATATGCTTTAGCATGTCTCTTGCAGAAATTGCGATATTTTCATGCCAAAATAAAGCATTCAATTTTGGCAGATCTTTTTGGAGCCGCAGCATGCCGGTTTTATTTTTGTTGAGCCAGGATCTTATTAATTTAGAGCCGGCAAAATTAATTTGTCCGCGTTTCAAATCCGCCTGCCAATCATGAGCATCGTCATTAATTTGTCTTGCGACCAGATAGTTTTCAAAATATTTTTTTATTTTTTTAAACTGAGTACTCTGCGGATCAAAATCGTTTAGTATTAATATGACCAATGGTCCAAGCGCATGTCCAAAAGATTTTTGTGCTAAAATTTTTACGGGATAATTAAATTTATAAGTTTTAAAATCTAATCTGTTTCGGATTTTTTGTAGCCTGGTATGCCGTAGTTCCCAGGAATTTGCCTGTTCCATTTGATTAATGGTTTGGTCAAAAATTTTTGAAACCTCAGGGTCTTTTAATGCGATCTGCTGATAAATATTGATTAGATTTTTTTGGAAGTAATTGGCCGCCGGTAAAAGTTCGGGCTGCCCCTGGTTATCCATAAAATCGTCGTAAATCGTGTAGGAAATCCAGCCGTATAAATTTGCCAGCGCAATTTTTTCAATAGTTTGTGAATCTGACCGCTTTTCTTTTAAGCAATTATTGAACCAAAAGGGCAGCATTATAATTTGTTTAATGCTTGGCCGGTCGGTTATTTTTTTAAGTCCCAATTGTGCAAATTTTTTTAGTTCTATCGGCAAGCCGGCAATATCATTTTGAGCTTTCTGCAAAACTTTTTTAAAAAAAGCATTGGCTTGTTTGGTTTCGGATTTTTCCGCAGCCAAACGAAAATTATTGAGCGCCTCAATAGAAAGTGCTGCGGTCAATGCCGAGCTACCGGCAAAATATTTTTGGCGATTGATGCTTGGATCATGGCAGAAACCATAAGGGCGCCATTTTTTAGAGCTGCGTAAAATATTTTTTACGCCTTTTTCCGCCAATTTAAAATCTGCTCCAAGGTTTAAAAGGGCTGAAGTGGCCAGTGCAGTATTTAGCGGATTGCCCCAGCAGCCGTTGTGCTGTTGTTTCCGGCGCAAGTAGTCAATTATTTGGTTTTTTTTCGGTCGATCATAAACACGGGATAAAAAATATATGATCGGATACGGCCCGTGGTAGTATTGGGAATAGAATTTTTTTTGTGCAATATTTTTTTCAAAAAAATCTGCTAAATTCGGCAAGAACGTTTTTTGAGTTTTTAAAAAATAAGCGATATTTGCGTTTACCGCCAAATCGATATCGCGCCAAATATTCTTTGCGGTTTTTGGCACAACCCAGGTGATATAAGGACCGCCGCGTTTTTTTTCCAGCAAGGTCAGTAGTCCGATTATTTGGGCCAAAGCCCGGCCATTAATCAGGGTCGGGTCAAATTTATTGATTGCGGCTAAGGCGCAAAAAGTATCATCAAGATCATCCGGAAGCGGCATGGTTTTACGCTGGACGGATTTTCTGTCCCAATAATTAAAGGTCCATTGCGGATTTTTTTGTTGCAGTAAAAATTTTACCGCTTTTTTTGAAATGTCTTCGGCCTGCGGTTCTTCAATATTTTCTATTGCGCAAAGAATTGTAGAAACTATAAAAGTCGTTCGATATTTTATGATTTTTCCAAAACTTTCAGGATTGGGACTGCTCAGACTTAAGAACGCTCCATTGCTAAGCTGGTCCTTTTTTATTTGTACCAGTCCTGCATTTATAACTTTTTTTATTTGTTCGGGATTAACCATTTAAATATTTTGTCTGTCAGATATTGCGTCTGGCAGGGAATTCTACGCTGAACAAGCTGCCGTCTCCGGGACGGCTCTCTACCTTAATTTTGCCGTTAAATTCTTCCTGAATTATGTCTTTGGTGATGGTTAGGCCGATTCCTGTGCCGGATTCAATTTTTTTGGTGGTGAAAAAAGGTTCGAAAATTTTGTTAAGATGCTGCGGACTTATTCCGACTCCCCAATCACGAACATTCAAACGGATTATTTTATCCTGTTCAGATAATTCGATCAAAACTTCTTTTTTAAAGTATTTGTCGGAACCGTTTTCATAGGCGTCGATTGCGTTTGAAATCAGATTCATCGCAACCTGGTGAAATTTTAGCGGGTTGCCAAAAAAGGGAATGGACTGGCCGCTGACATATTTGATTTCAACTCCGGCACTTTTTGCTTTGTAGTTTAAAATTTTTATAATATTTTCAACTTCTTCGTTTAAAGAAAAAAGTTTCTGGACTTCCTGAGATTGCAGCTGTCTGCGGATCGCTTGCAGGAATTCGCCCATATTTTTACTGGCCTGAAACGCCTGGTCTAAATATTCTTTGGTACCTTTTACTGCTGATTCTTTAAGCTGGCTTATTGATAAAGAGACAGAGGTCAGCGGATTGGCGAGATCGTGGAAAAGTCCGGAGGCCATTCGCCCAAATTCGGCAAATCGGTCGAGCTGGGTAATTTTTTCCATTTGCACCCGATGCAATTCTCTGGTTCTTTCTTCAACCTTGAGTTCCAAAACATCTCTTTCATGACGCAGTTCCGCCTCTGACTTTCTGGCACGGGCCAGCGAACGTTCCATTTCGCGATTGGAAAGCCAGGACATTGCCATAATTATTGCATATAAAATTACCAGCTCGATTAAATCAAATCGGTCAAATTTTTTATATTTCCAATCAAGAGTTGGAGTGATTTTGCCGTTAATTTGCAGATTGCCGATAGAAATAACAATCAAAGCGACTAAGCCGGTGATCAATACCCCAAATCGACTGCTGATTAGTATGGTTGAGATCGTAATTAGTAAGGCAAAACTTAAAATTAAAATCGGCAAGTCTACCTCAAAGCGATAGGCGCCATAAGTCATTGCCGCAAGATATATTCCGATCAGGATATAAGAGGCGACAACATATTGGCCGATTCTAGACAGCATATATAAAACCAGAAAGGTTATGACGATGCTTAGAAAAACGCCGACCGGAATGCCGTGATCGCCAGCGCTATTTTTTTGGAGCAAAAGCATGATCAGAGATGCCAGGGTCAGGACATTTGAACTGAATAATATTATATTGAGAATCAGTTCATGCCTCCTGGAATCTTCTGATTTGGATTTTGGTTCGAATAAATTTTTATAAATAAAATAGATACCTCTGTTAAAGAGCGATTTGGAAGATTTGCTATCCCAAATTGTACTTTTCATTGGTATCTAGATTATTAGGCTTTATGCCCAGTCTCCGAAATTTGCATCGCTAGATAAAGCGATTTTCTTAAGTTTTGCGGAGTTGCGGAATTTTTTGTTGGTTAACGCCTTTTGTAATAGGTTTTCCATATGTTTTTTGATGTTAATTTTGGTTCTACGACCATTGAACCAGCTTAAGCCTAGGCTTAATTGAAGCACCAATTATAATATTAGAACAGGGATTAAAATTGGCTAAAGAAATTATAAAATTACTTTTTCAGGTCGACTTTGTAGCCCCGGCCGGGGATAGTATGAATCAGTTTTTGATCAAAGCCGGCGTCAATTTTGCGTCGTAGATGCAAAATATGGGTTTCAATAGTATTTGAAAACGGATCAGCGTTCATATCCCAAACATGTTCCATGATCATTGCTCTTGAAAGTACTCGTCCTTGGTTTTGAAGCATATATTCAAGCAGCTCAAATTCTTTACGGGTCAGGTAAATATCTGTATCTTTGCGAGTAACCTGTTTTTTATTAGTATCTAGGCTCAAATCTGCAATTTTTAGAATTGGCTCAGAAACGGTTTTGCCGCGGCGGAGCAGCGCTTGAATCCTGGCTCGCAGTTCCTCAAAAGAAAAAGGTTTGGTCAGATAATCATCAGCTCCGGCATTGAACATCTCAACTTTCTGCTGTACGTCAGATTGAACGGTCAGAATTATAATCGGGGGGGCTTTGCCTTTTTTACGGATTTCCGCACAAACTTCATTACCGAGTTTTTTTGGCAATATATTATCAAGAATGATTAGGTCATACTCATTCATTTTGCCAAGATAAGCGCCTTTTTCACCGTCTTCTGCAGTATCCACTACAAATTGCTCAGCTTCTAAAGCCGATTTTAAATAGCTTCTGATTTCCTTGTCGTCCTCAACAATAAGCAGGCGCATTAGTTACGCATTTATACCAATTCAATTATAGTTTTATTGTTATTTTAAGGCAAACCTTTTTTATAACTTTATTTTTTATTTATCTTTAATTTATATTCTAGCGAGGTTGATTACTTATAATAACTTCATGAAAGATAATCAGGATAAAATTGGCAGATTATTGAGTATTGATGAGGTGGCCGGCATTTTACATTGCCATAAAAATACTTTGAGAAATTGGGACAAGAACGGATTTTTAAAGGCAATTAGGATTGGTTCACGCGGAGATAGGAGATACAAAGAATCAGATGTCCTTAAGGTAATGGAAAATGAGATAACTGGCTAAATCAAGCCTTTTGGTTAAATAAAAGTTCAAAAATCGCCTGCTTGGCGTTTTTTTGTTATGATTTTATCGCTAATTATATGAAGAAAGTAGTATTTATTGGTGGGGGTGTCGGATCTTCCACTTTTACCAGGGCGGCTAAACAGCTGCCTGTAGAATTAACTACTATTGTCAGTACTTTTGACGATGGCGGTTCAACCGGGGCAATTCGCAGAGATTATCGCGGAATTGCCTTGGGCGATTTTCGGCAGTGTATAATTGCCAGTCTGGATTTGGATCCAAAATTAATTGAGGTCTTGAATTATCGTTTTGGTAACGGTAATCTGTTCGGAATCAATATAGGAAATATTTTGATTCGAGCTTTCTTAGATTCGCATCAAAATCAGCGCCAAGCGGTGAATCGTTTGCATAAAATTTTGGCTTTGAGCAATAAGGTTGTGCCGGTGTCCTATGATTTTGCCAAACTTAAGGCCAAGCTTAGTGATGGTAGGGTTTTGCCTGACCAAGCGGCGATTGCAACTCATTTTGATTTTCTTAAGCCAACCATAAAATCTTTATATTTGGAAAAGAATGCAAAGATCAGCGCTGAGGCTGCAAAAGCAATCAAAGCGGCGGATTATCTGATTTTTGCGCCCGGGCATTTTTTCACCAGCTTGTTGCCGCATTTATACGTGGATGGTTTTGCTTCCGCGTGGAAAAAGAGTAAGGCAAAAAAAGTTTGGTTTGTAAATTTGCTTGCGCATCGCGGTCAGGATCATTTTTATTCTTTGAGTGACTATTTGGGTTGGTTTCAAAAAAAGCTCGGTATCAAACCTTTTGATACCATTTACGTAAATTCTCAGATCAGTCAACGTTTGCTAAATAAAGTCAAACAGAGATTCAGTCAGCTTAAGGTTACCAAGAAAGATTTGAATCTGCTGCGTCAATTAAGAATTGAGTTTAAGACCGTAGATCTGGTTTCTTCCAAACTGCGCAAACAGCCGACCAATGATACCGTACCTCGCGCGCCAATGCGTCACGATACTGATAAAATCAGTAAGCATTTAAAGAAACTGATCGATGCCGGTTAAATCACATTCTGATTTTGAAATAGTTATTTTGGCGGCAGGGCGGGGTAAGCGCATGTTCAATCCTAATTTACCTAAAGTTTTGGTACCCGTTGCCGGTAAGCCGATGATTTTGCATTTACTGCGGCAGGTTAAAAAAATTAAGCCGGATCCGGTTATTGTGCTGGGTTATAAAGCATCAATGGTAAAAAAGATCCTTGGTGGTTCAGACAAATCACCGAAATTTGCTTATCAAAAGAGCCTGCTTGGCACCGCCCATGCCGTGCTTTGTGCAAAACCAAAAATTCAAGCTGAAAATATTTTGGTTTTGTATGGCGATATGCCGCTGGTTAGCTCCGGAAGCATGCTTAAAATATTACGGCAACACCAAAAATCCGGTCTGAAATTCTCAATGTTTACAAGTTTTGTGCCTAGTTTTTTAGGGAAATATCAAACCTTTAATTCTTTTGGCAGAATTATCCGCAATTCTAGAAAGGTCGCAGAAATCAAAGAAAGCAAGGATGCTTCTGCGGCACAGTTGGGTATCAGGGAAATTAATCCCGGAATTTATGTTTTTAACAGCAATTGGCTATGGCAGGCAATCAAACATCTCAAAAATAATAATAGTCAGAGAGAATATTATTTAACAGACCTGGTCGCCGAGGCTCGCAGGCAGAAACTTCAGATCGGTGCGATTAAGCTGCCGCTTAAGGAACTTTGGGGCATTAATACCCGCGACGATCTTTTGGCGGTAGAAAGTTTGCTTCGGAAAAGGTAATATAATTTATATGAAACTAGTAGACTTGAATGTTTGGGGCGGTAGACTGCACCAACCCTTAATGCAATTTTTTGAAAAATTTGGCGACCAGGCCGATATTTTTTGTTTGCAGGAAGTCTTTAGTTCAGAAGCGCTGCTCGGTTTTAGCGGCGTGGCAAAGATCAACCTGTATCAGGATATCTCTAAAATTTTGACAAATCACAAAGGTTATTATGCCAGAAAGTCGCATGGTTATGATTATGGCGGCTATATCGGTAAAGAAGTTGATTTTGGTAATGTAATTTTTGTAAAAAAAGATATTGAGGTGCTAGATCATCAGGAGTTATTTGAGGCGGTTTTGCACCCTGACCATGATTGGAGAGAGAGCGCCGTTGCCAAGGCTCAATTTTTAAAAATAAAAACCGAAGCTGACCCGCTGACGATCTGTAATTTCCACGGGCTTTGGGTTAAGGATACTCATAAAAAAGACATCCCTGAGCGGATTGAACAATCTAAGCACGTCCGCAATTATCTTGATGCTTTTGCAGGCCCGAAAATTTTGTGTGGAGATTTTAATCTGATTCCGGAAGGTCAAAGTATAAAAATTTTGGAACAAGGCATGCGCAACCTCATCACGGAATTTCAAATAACTTCAACTCGCAGCAGCATTTATACTAAAGAAATGAAGTTTGCCGATTATATTTTAACCAGCCCGGATTTACAGGTAAAAGATTTTAAAACTTTGCCTGACGAAGTTTCCGATCATTTGGCCTTAATATTGGATTTTGATTGTAATCAAAAAAATAAGTATGGCCCAGGAAATTGAAACTAAAATTTTAGATGTTGATGAGGATGTGCTTGCCCGAAAGCTTTTGGAATTAGGCGCAAAAAAAATCCAGGAAACCAAATTGACCATTGACTGGTATCAGCCAAAAGGTTTAATAAAAGATCAGCAGCCGCCATGGTTTTTAAGAATTCGAACCAGCAGCGAAGGTAAGAGCGAGGTAACCTGGAAGTCCTGGCCAAAACAAGTTGGCATTGTCAAAGAGGTTAAGGAAATAAACTTTCCGGTTAAATCAGGCCAGCCAGTTGCGGAATTGTTTGAAGCGATCGGTTTGGAAAAATACGCTTATCAGGAAAAATACCGGACATCCTGGCAATATGAAGATTGGCGGTTTGACTTGGACCGTTACCCCGGCGTACCTGCTTATTTGGAGATTGAAGGGCGTGACGAACAACATTTGATTCAGGCAATCAAGCTGCTTGGTCTGGAGAATCATCGGGCGGTATCCGAAGGCGAGCGAACTTTAATTCAAAACGAGTACCGGCTTGACTGGTATAACATGAGGTTTTAGGGGTTTGTAAACATCCACAAGATTTATGAAAAAATTGCTTAAACGGCCGGAGTTAATCGGCAAAAAAATTCTTTTTGTGATGGCGCATCCTGACGATGAAAGCTTTTTGGCGGCAGGTACTGCTTATCGTAATGCCATGGCAGGCGGAACAAATTTTTTAATTTGTGCGACGTCCGGAGAAAAAGGTCGGTCGCATTTGCTTGCTCCGGTTACCGAGAGCGAATTAAAACGTATTCGTAAAAGCGAGTTGCGAGAGGTTTGCAACTTTTTAAAGGTTAAACGTTTGATATTTTTAGAGCTGCCGGACGGCGGATTAAAAGGTAAACGCCCGCTGCTTTATAAAAAAGTTTTGGAATTGGCGAGCGTGTTACGGCCTGACTATATTTTAAGTTTTGACCGTGACGGCGTTTCCGGACATCTTGATCATATTACGATCAGTTCAGTTTCAAAGCAGGCGGCTAAAAAAATCAGGGTGAGTTTTGTCGGCTGTTGCGCTCCGCCGGTTTTGGCTAAAAATTTCGGGAAGACCTTGCTCTTGCGTAGAAAATTTGGAAAATATTCCGCGGCGGTTGAGCATGTTCGGCCAAACCTCATAATAAAAATCGATCCTAAAGTTAAAATGAAAGCTTTGGGTTTTCATAAATCTCAACTTGATCAGGGCAATCCTTTTAATAATCTAGGGTCGCACGGCAGACGCCAGATTATGAATTATGAGTATTTTCGGACCTATCGCTAAGTTTTAGGAAATGGTCTATAATTTTTGATACCTATGGAACCATTGGCATCAAAAATTAGGCCAAAAAATCTTGATGAGTTTGTCGGACAACAGCATTTAGTCGGGCCGGGCAAGCCGCTTCGGGTAGCTATTGAGAAAAAGCACCTGTTTTCTTTTATTTTTTGGGGTCCGCCCGGAGTGGGTAAAACTACTTTGGCGCGGATTTACGCCGATGCTTTAAATGCCGAATTTTTTGAACTTTCCGCGGTATCGGCAGGTAAGGAAGATATTCGCAAGATTGTGGCCATCAAGACTGACCGACCAAAGCTTTTATTTTTGGATGAAATTCACAGATTCAATAAAGCCCAGCAGGATTATCTGCTTCCTTACGTAGAAAGAGGTGAGCTGAGTCTGGTCGGAGCAACTACAGAAAATCCAAGTTTTGAGGTTATTCCTGCGCTTTTGTCACGGGCCAAAGTTTTTGTTTTGAACGAACTTTCTCCAGATGAAATTGGTCAGATCATTGACCGAGCTGGCTTTAAATTTGATAGCGAGGCCCGTGACTGGCTGATAGGCATGGCTAACGGCGATGCTCGCGCTGCGCTTGGAATGCTTGAAAACACTGACCAATTGTACAAAAAAATTACGGTAGAAACGCTGAAGCAGACCTTGCAGAGCAAATTTTTACGGTTTGATAAAAAGGGCGAAGAGCATTACAACACTATTAGCGCATTTATAAAGAGCATGCGCGCCTCGCAGCCTGATGCCGCGCTGTATTATTTGGGAAGAATGATTGATGCCGGTGAAGATCCGAAGTTTATTGCCAGGCGCATGGTTGTTTTTGCCTCTGAAGATATCGGAATTGCCCAGCCAACAGCATTAGTTGTTGCTAATGACGTTTTTCGTGCGGTTGAGACAATCGGCCTTCCGGAATGTGCCATAAATCTTGCTCATGGCGTGGTTTACTTGTGCCTTGCCCCTAAAGACAGAAGCAGCTATAACGCGTACTTTGCGGCCTTGGAGGATGTAAAAAAATATGGCAACCTGCCGATCCCTATGAATATTCGCAATGCTCCAACTAAATTGATGCAAGAGCTGGGTTATGGAGAGGGTTACGAAAAATACTCCAAGCAAAATTATTTGCCGGAAGAATTAAAAGCAAAGAAATATTTTAAGCCAAAGAAATCCTGATAAATAAGCAGGCTTAGGGATCTGGCAGGGCATTAACATCGGTCAATATTATTGGTTGACCAAGATTTTTTATTTTGCTATATTTATCTGAATACAAAGTTTAGGGGGGAGAAAATGCGATTTGAAAAACTGGTGGGTACCATTAGTGCTTACCTTGAGTATTTCGATGTCAACGGACTCAGAGTTAAGGAGCGAAAGCTCCTTGGGCAAAATCCTGATTCAGCTGAGATTCCATTTGATCTTGAGAAGATTAAGTTGGTAGAGGGATCGGTGGGTTTCAAAGTTCTGACCGTATTTGAGTGCAATATAACATTGCCGGCCGCGATCGAGGGGCATGGCGAGTTTTCGTTCAGCAAAGAGCTGAAAGAAGTTAGTTATTACTTCGGCGACATTGTCAGCTGGGACTATGTTATAAGACTACGACAGGCTTCTGATCCAAAAGGTTCACGCCATGCTCTGTGCCAGGGAGTTTTGTCACAGATGCGGCCGGGGGGTTGGGCGGTATTGATCCAAGATCGGAATCAGAGAATGTCGTTGGTTGCGTATGATCGCGACAAAATGCATGTGCTCAATTTTGCAAGAAAAAGGATTACCCAAGTATCCGACAGCAGTGCACCGTTGATCCTACCTGAAATGGGGCCGAATCTGACCCCCGCTCAGCGGCTAACGGAGGACGAAAGGTGGATGCGTAGCGGTTATGATCCGAAAAAACGACCGAGGTACTAGTTAAGTAGATAATCGCGATCGCAATATCAGTTAAAAGAGCTCGCATTAGCTCTTTTTTTATTTACTGATTTTATAGCCGACGTTGCTCACCGTTTTAACCAGTTTTGTTTTAAATGGCTTGTCAATTTTTTCACGCAAGTGATGGATGTGCACGTCAACGACATTGGTAAATCTTTCCGTAGCCGGACCCCAAACATAATCCAGAATCATTTCACGGGTCAGAACGTGCTCAGCATTGCGGATCAAATATTCTAAAATTTTAATCTCTTTTTCGCGCAGCGGCACGGGATTGCCGCGCTTGGTGACTTCGTGCCGTTTCAAATCGATTTTAATATCTTCGTAGGCCAGCTGATTTCCAAGTTCGACTTTTTGTTTGCGCATCAGCACTTTTATCCTGGCAAATAATTCTTCAAATTCAAACGGCTTGGTCATGTAGTCATCAGCGCCTAGATTGAATAATTTAATTTTTGATCCGAGGTCGCTTAGCGCGGTAAGTACGATTATTGGAGTATTATAATTGGCGTTGCGTAATTGTTTACAGACCTCGTCGCCGTTTTTATTGCCGGGGAGCAGTAGGTCAAGAATTATCAGGTCATAGCCGCTGGAAGCGGCCATTTTCAGGCCGGTCATTCCGTCCGGAGCATGATCAACATCAATTCTTTCATTGCGCAGGCCCCAGGTGATCAATTTTGCAATCGCACTATCGTCTTCAATTAGCAGTATTTTCATAACTAAATTCTAAAGTAACCATATAAAATCGGTCAAAATTTTTAATAAAAGGTTAATCTGGTTGAATTAAATTTTTAATAATCCTGATTTTATTGAGTTTTTACAGTTTTCCCGTGCTTTTGTGAGCTTAAGTGGTTGGTTTTAACAATAAATTGATGTTGTTTTGTATAGTTTAAACAATATTAAGTAAATCGCAGGAACCCTAGAATAGTTTTACTAATAGCAATATTAGTAGCCGTTCTTACATCTTAGGGGTTTGTTCATAAGTGGTTTGCGCTTGCGCCTTCTTCTTCAAACGGCCCTTACCGATGTTTTCCGGAGCCTAAAGCTCCGGACGCGTAAAGTTCCTGCCAATTTTTTGGCAGGACACTACGAGGAAATTTACTAAAACAGGCTATTCTACTCTTAGCCTAATCAAGTAATTTTACATAAAGAAGAGCGTCTTTGTAAAAGCCGGCCTCTAAGGCCGGTTTTAACTTTTTAATAAGCTATCTGCCCGAACTTTAATTCGCTCAAAGTTTTGATCACTTCCGCGAAATTTTCTTTTTCCGGAGGAAGCGCCGCCGGCGCAAATCCTTTGACCATGAATGGCTCATAAGGCATGCCGTCGATCGTACATTTTAAATAGAAATGATGCGGCGGAGCGCTTTGCAAATCCTCGGCATCTAATGGCTGCATTTCTATTTTTAAAAATTCTGCGTCGTTTGAGCCGATTTGAAAAGTGATCAAAGTGCCGACATTGCCAAGCACCGCATTGCGCATGTTTTCCGGAAGCTGGGCAATATATTGATTGGTGAGGTGCACCGCCAGGCCGTATTTACGTGATTCCGAAAGCATGCTGATGAAGGCATCGGTTAAGAGATTTTGGAATTCGTCAACATAAAGATAAAACGGGGTGCGTTGCGATTCTTCAATTTTTGCACGTCTGAGTACGGCGGCCTGCAGCTTGGTCATCATTATCAGTCCAAGCATCTGAGCATTAAGTTCTCCGATTTTACCCTTGGAAAGATTGATTAACAGAATTTTTTCAGTATCGATAATTTGAGCCAGATCAAATGAGCTCTGTTTTTGGCCGATAATATTTTTCATCATGGTGTTGGTCATGAATCTGCCGAATTTTGAACTGAAATAATTGAGCATTTCGCTGCGGTGGAAGTCAGCGGTTTTGGCCATTTGTTTTTCCCAGAATTCCTGGACCACCGGATCTGTTACAAATTTACGTTTATAGCTTTCAAAATTTTTATCAACAAATAAGCGGGGAATTTCTAAAAGCGTGCCGCCTTCAGGGTCGGCCATAACGGTCAATGCGGCGTTGCGCATCCAATGTTCAAACTGCGGCCCAATCACGCCGCTTTGGCCCGGATCAAAAATTTTGTAGAAAATCTGGATTGCTTCCGAGACCAAAAAATCTTTTTCAGTCTCGTCCTTCCATTCCAGCAGGTTCAGCCCCGAAGGAGACTCGAGGTTCGAAGGATCAAACAGGATCACATCATCGATGCGATTTTTTGGAATGCGCTGCAAGATGAAATCGATTGCTTCGCCGTGCGGATCGACAAAACATATCCCGCGCCCGGCATTGATGTCTTGTAGCGCCATGTTTTGGTAGAGCGTGGATTTGCCGGTGCCAGTTTTACCGATCATGTAAGTATGGCGGAAACGGTCGGTTTTTTTTATGCCGGCAAGTCGTTTTTGGCCGCGATGATCGACGATACCAAGTTCAATTTCGTAGTTATTTTCCGGCATTTTAGTTAATCCTAATTGTTTTAGTTTTTAATGGTCTTTGTTCGAAAAAAACTTTAGATAGAGTCTGTGCTCTGCTGTTCTGTTTTATTTGCCGTTCTTTGCTGTCGATTTTTTGAGCGATTTGCTGTTGTTCTAAAGCCAGTTTTTCCCTTAAGGCGTTATAAGTTTTCAGGGGAATGTAACTTTTGATCTGCTCCAGTTTGTCCTGGCGCCGCGCTATCAGCTGCTCAATCTTTTTGCGGTCAGGTAAAAAAAGCGCCTGCGCCTGGTTTTGCCCGGATTGTTCAGAGTCTTGCTTGGGTTCGATTTTTTTCAGAGCCTCTTCGTGCTGCATTACTTTTGATTTAAGAATTGATCAGTTTTAAAGCAATCAAATTTTCACAGGTTTGTTCGACAAATCTTTTGATAGGTCTGGCGCCAAGCCGCGAATCCTTAAGCTCTTCGATCTTTTGTTTTAAAGTTTTTGGGTCAATATTAAATTTGATATTATGTTCGGCGGCTCTCAGTTCAATTTTTTTGATTTCAAGCAGCGCCACTTCAAAAAGATCTTTGGCACTGAGCGGATTAAATATAACGATCGCGTCAAAACGGTTTAAGAATTCAATTCGGAATTTCTGCATTAAAATCGGCATGATCGTTTGCTGCAAAAATTTTGCATCGTTTATATCCTGTTTTGAGTCAAAAGCCCGGACAATCTCATTTATGCCCAAGTTTGAGGTTGCAATTATGATTGAATTTGTGAAATTTACGGTCTGGCCCTGGCCGTCAGAAAGCCTGCCGTCTTCCAGTACCTGTAAAAAAACATCAAAAATTTTGGCATGGGCTTTTTCAATTTCATCAAGCAGAATCAGGCTGTAAGGCTGTTGCCTGATTGAATTAGTTAATTGTCCGCCGGCCTCAAAGCCGACATAACCCGGCGGAGCGCCGATCAGCCTCTGCACAGTGTGCTGTTCAGTAAATTCGCTCATATCTATTCTGGTGAATGCTCGTTCAGAGCCGTAAACCGTTTTAGCAAGCACTTTGGAAAGTTCGGTTTTACCGACTCCGGAAGGACCTAAAAATAGAAAGGAGCCGTATGGTCGGTGCGGGTTACGTAATCCCATTCTGCTTCTTCGCACAATATCGCTGACGGCTTTGACCGCCTGCGCTTGTCCGATTACTTCCTGGCTTAATTGGGTTTCTAAATTTTTGAGCTTATTTTTATCAGCTTCATTTAATGTTGCGCTTGGAATGCCGGTTTTTTCCGCAAAAATATCTTTTACTTCTTGCGAGCTCAGCTGTTCTTTGTTTTTGGTTTTGACGTAGGCAAGCGCTTCATCAAGCAGATGAATAGCGCGCAGCGGCATTTTTTTATCGGAATTTATTTTTTGGCTGAGCCTGCAAAGTTCTTTGATTGTTTCCGGCCGAATTTTTATGGAGTATTCTTTTTCAAATGCAGGGGACAGCGCGTTGATTATTTGTTCAGTTTCATTGAGATCATTTTCTTTTAAGCTAATTTCCTCAAAGTTTTGGAAGAAACTCGGGTTTTCTTTGGAAAGAATTTGATAGCCATTTTCTGAAATTGCGGCAACCAACCGCAAGTCATTGCGTTCAAAGAATGGCTCAAAAATCTGGGCGGTTTCAAATAATCTGCCCTCTGAAATAATGCTGTGCAGGTCGTCAATAAATACTATGCAATTTTCTGGGAATGATTTAAAGGCGGCGCTAAGGTAGTTGCTGGTTTCGTTATGCCCAAGCTGGCTGAACAGTTTTTTAAGGTCAGCGCTCGGCAACATAACCATTGGATTTTTTTCGAAACCGGGAATCAGTTTTTTTGCGGCACGATAAGCAAAGCCTTCAATCAAGGCGGTTTTGCCGGTTCCCGAAGTGCCTCTAACTAAAACGTTGTTATTGAATTGGCGATGCAGGCTGCGAGAGATCCGGTTCAATTCATTTTCTCTGGCAACAACATTGCTTAAACTTCCGTGTTCAGCTTCTTGTTTTAGATCGTAGTAAATCATGGCTTAGCTTAATTTTGCTTTTTAGGCGGCGATCTTTAATTGTCTTGCTGGCGACGGTTTGCTGCCGGCAGGGGATTTAGGGGTTTGTCTGAGATCTTTTTGTTGATCTGATGCCGCGCCGGTGGGCGTTGGTCTGCGGGTTTCGTTTCGATTTAAGAAATTCGATAACGTCCGGTGTTCTTGTCGGGCGTTTTGTAGTCGTTTTGTGAACACGGTTCTTAGGGCTTCGCCAAGTCGCTCTGCTCTGTTTTCATTTTGACTTAGTGTTTGGCTCTGAGCTGGTTTTTTTTCAAAATCAGAAACGTTGATTTCTGGAGTTGCATTTTTTTCCGGTTGTATCGAGGAAATTTTAATTTCTTGCTGTTGATCTGGAGCTGTTTGGTCAAGGAAGTCATCCTTTGAGTTTTCAATTGTTTGGGATTGGTTTCGTTCAGAAAAAGAAATCTTTATTGTTTGCTGGCCATCAGTTTCAGCGGCCTTTTGGTTACTTTCTATAGAGTTAATCTGGAGGGCAGGCTCTGCGGTTTCAAAATCTTGAAAATTCGATTCGCCGTAATTAGCCAGCTGGCCTTCATTATTAATGTTTTTGGTTTGCGATATTTCTACAGTTTGCGTTTGTTCGTTGCTGGATTGGGTTGTGATTGTGAAATTATTTTCTGCAAATTGCTGCTGTTTAAAGCTCTGCTCCGGCACCGCATTTTGTTCAGGCGATTCTAATGAATCTTGAATAGCTTCAATTTTATCCAACGCTAGTCCAATTCCAGAGCTTTCAAAAACACTTTGATTTGTTTGAATTAGCCGGCTGTGTGCTTGCAGGCTGTCTTGCTCAATGATTTTATTTCCCGTTAGGATCTGTTGTTTTATTTCAGCGGATCTTATTTGCGCTGCTTGAACCAACTCAACTAAATTGGAATTTCTGGTTTCCGTTTGGGGTGTGGCGCTAATTGATTCAATTGTGATTGCCGCTGGTTTAAATTCAAGCTGGTTAGAGTTAAATTCTTTTTGATCAACTCGGACTTCGGCCATTTTTAAATCAAATGCAATATCGAGATCCTCAATCTCCGTAATTTCAACTGTTTTTTGAGCTATTTTTTCAACAGTTTCAGTTTGGTCGCTTTCCGCTACAGGATGACTCTCTAATTTTTCTGGCGCAGATTGATTTAAATGAGCGTCCGTTTGGATTTCGGCGATATTATTTTGTAAGGCATCAAGGTCACCCAGCTGCTCGTCCTTAATTCCGCGATCTTTTTCTACCAAGGTTTTTTGAAGCACTCCGTTATTTTGATCAAAGGCTAAGATCGTAATGATCAGATTGCCTTCGGCATCCTTGGTATAAAAAGAAGCGCGTTGACCAAGTTCAGTTTCCTGGCGGTTAGTCAGAGCCAAATGAAAGGCTTCACGTTCAGCCGGGTTTTTGATTGATTCCGAGAGCAGTGATCCGTCAGAAAGTTTCAGATCAAATTTGCCTTCAGCTGCCGCGACTAGTTTTGCGGAAGTCGTGCCTTTTTGATAAACCAAATCCTGATTTTTTATTCCTTCCGGCAGGTCCTGATCCTGAATGAAAAGTCTGGGATCAATTTCCGGCTGAAGCTCGGAAGGGGAGCGGGTTTGTGTATTTTCTTGCTGCTCGGGATTCTCTTTCCAATAGTTGATAATAATTTCTCCATTGCTGATCGTGAAAATTCCCTGACTGCGTTCACCATCTTGCTGATGTGATAAAACCGCACGTCCGGTCGCGCCAAGTTCTTGAATTACCCCGCGCATTTCGTCGGTAGCTTTTTGATCCCATTTTTCTGCATTTGCCAAATCCAAAATATCTTTTGTACCCAGAAAAGCATGCCACTCGCCGTTAACTTTCCGCAGCTGCATATTTTCTACGCCGTCAGCCTGTTTTGCTTTGGTATATTTTTGCTCAGCCTGTTCCTTGCTCAGTCCGTCAAAGTCTCCGTCTCGGATTTCTGAAGCGTCAGGCCCTTGGTCCGGGGGAGTGTCCTGGTCGTCATGGATTGATTCGGATTCAGAAATTTTTTGGTTGATTGTCTCGCGGCCTTCATTTATTGCTTGTTCTATTTCAAACTGACCGAAGAAATCTTCATTTAGGTCAGTTTGATTTAATTCGGTTTCAATTGTTGTTGGTTCGGTGAACATAAAAAAACATCCTTGGGCAGGATGTATTAGTTTGATATTTTTCCTGCTCGGGAAAATGATGATTTTTTGGTATCTGACTTACCGCTCATAATATATGAGCGGATCACAGTTGCGGCACAGTGCCGGATTTTCACCGGACTTCCCAATTTTTATTTCTCAGGTGCGACTGACAGATCAATATTACTGCTTTCAGAGCTTAGGTGTCAAATTGACAAAGATTTAATTTTCAGCGAAAAGCTGTTTTAAATCTGAATCGTCACTAATTTTGTCTATAGTAATCAAGCGTACAAAGAATTTTTTGCCAAGTTCATTGAGATCGCTCTCTATCTCATGAGAGATGCGATAGGGAGTAGCCCAAATGCTATTTTGCCATCTTCTAAAACCAAGCTGTTTTAATTTGGTTCTTAAGTAGTCTCTGGCCTGGCGTTTGCTCTCCGGGATATCAAAAATGATCAGTTTCCATAGACCGTCGCGCTCTTTTTTTAAGGTAGAAATAGCATTTTCTCCTTTTTCAGTAAGTCTCAGATATTCCAGATCCTTATGTTTGTACTTCTCTAAATAGCCCCTTTTCTCTAATTGATAGATCTGGGTATAGATTTTCCTGTAAGAATCGGTCCGATAATGATCCTTAATGAACGAATAAACATTGATTTTCTCCTGTTGTTTCACGCGAGAAAGAAGTTTAACAGAGTTTTGACTTAGAAATTGGGACATATTTGTGTTTGGCTTATTTGTTGAGTTGATTATATTACATAATTTTATCGTACGTCAATTTTTTGTAAACAATGGCACAGCTTGTCCACTTTTTGAGATTAGAAATTATTTTTCTATTTTGTAAAGTTAAAACTAAATTAAACGAGCGGAGATTTTTTGTAATTAAAATTGAGAGTAAAATTTAGGACTTTTAAAAAATCAGTTACCAAAAATTAACTGAAATGCTTCAGTGATTTTTTAAATTTTCGCTCAATGTGTTTTGCAAAATGTTTCTAAATTTATGCACAAAAATTTTGACTTTTTTCATTGACCAAACACCTCCAAAAATAATAAAATTTAGATGTATCTCGTATAACCGAGATTGAGAATTTTGAAACAAAAAAACAACTAAATTTCGATGAGCGAGGAGCAGTCCGAACAAAATAATTTTTTATCGCTGTCCGAAGCAAGTGGGTTGACCGGTTACAATCCGGATTACCTGGGATTTTTGGCGCGTACCGGAAAACTTCAGGCTCAGAAGATCGGCAGGAACTGGGTAACAACCAAAAAAGCGGTCGACGAGTTGCTCAAGCAGGGCAATGGCCGGACTGAAGTCGTTGATGAGCGAGGTAATAAAATTCCTGTACACGTAGTCAGCGCGCCTACTGACCCCAATTTAATTGGGGGTCAAAATAAAATCTCGGATAGCCAAGTTAAAGATCTGCATGTTCTTCGTGTTGACGTTGTCAGAGATCTGGCTAAAAAGGCTGCTGAACAAAAAATTCAGGAGCATTTCCAGAGCCAGGTTCAGCATTTGCCGATGATTAAGTCTGCGGCTGAGAAGATAAATCAGAAAATTCAGGCTGAGGAAGCTGAAAAGCATTTTGATCAGAAATTTTTAGATTTTGAAAATAATTTCAAAGATCAGCTGGATGGACGGATTGAACAGCTGGTTGCTAAGCACGCAGAAAAATCTGAGCGTGCTAAAAAAATTGAAAAAGAAAAAGATCAGCAGAAAGAAAAAGCCCAGGCTGAGGTCCCGGCTGTTTTTACGGCTGCACCAAAAGTGTTGCCGCAAAAAATAGTTCAGCAACCAAAACTTGCGCCGACCCTAATGCTCGCCGCGGTCCCGACTGAACTAAATCAGAATGCCGCTGAGGGTCTGGACAGTTCGCTTTCGGTCCAGAAAATAAATCTTGATAAAATTCATAAAAGTTTTGAACACCGTTTTGACCTGGCAAAGTATATTATTCTTGCTTTGGCAATTTCAGGAGTCGCCTTGGCCTCCGGAATTTATTACAACGCCCACAGACTGAATGAACTTTCAAAAGTTCCTAGCAATACTCTTGTCCAAAATTCCGGGTCACAGAATCCGCAGGGACCGCTTGCCAATTCCGGCGGTTCAAATTCAGGGTCAACTAACGGCGGCCAAGGAAGTAATGGCCAGCAGATTATTGTTCAGAAAATTACTGAGGTGATCAAGGGAACTCCGGGGCCGCAAGGCATCTCAGGCCCGCAAGGTCCACAAGGCCCACAAGGTCCTGCTGGCGCGCAAGGTCCTGCCGGAACCAGCGGCGGAATAATTTTAGTTTCGCCGGTGCAAATCAGTAGTGGCGGAAGCGGCGGCGGGGTAGCAAGCTCAAACATTTTTCTTTCTTCAACTACGCCGCAGCTTACTGCAGGTTTTGATGCCAGCAATAATTGGACCGCGTCTACTAATTCAACTGGAAACACCAATTTTGTTTTTAGCGGTACAAATCCAACTGCTACTTTTTCAGGAGCGAACATTAACATAACCAGAAACGGCACCGGGACTTCTGATCATGTCCTGGGACTGACCGGTGCTCCGGTTAACGACGCCTCGTCTTCGCTGTTGCAGCTGGGCGGTGCGATTGCTTCTGGAAATGCCGCGGCAAATGGTGGAACATACATCGGCATTAACGAACCGGCAAGCGGCGCCGGATCTGCAGCAGACTTTTTTAATTTTGAGAATAACGGCAGCAGTGTTGCAAAACTTGATTCTGCGGGAAATTTGACGGTGACATCTTGTACCGGCTGTACCGGCGCAAGTTCCGGACGTTGGGATACAATCCAAAATCCGACCGGCAACTTGGCTCTGGTAATGGGTGCAAATACGAGCACGTTCACTTACAACGCTGCGACAGGTTCGAATGTAAATTTATTTAACCTTACTGACACGACCGGAAACACCGGTACCGGCTATTTGTTAAATCTGAGTACCGCTACCGGATCAAATTTAAAACCGTTAAGAGTAGCTGCGGTTGGAGCTGACGCGCTTACTGTTTCAGCATCCGGTTTGGTTACGGCTAATAATTTTGGTTCTTCTGGAGTTGCGTTGACCGGCGGAACAATAAACGGCAGCAGCATCGGCGTCACCACTCCAGCTGCCGGTAATTTTACCTCAATCGGAGCGACAACAACCGGCAGCGGCGCTTTTACCAGCCTTAATTCAAGCAACAATACCAATCTTGCTCAAAACGCAGGATCTACTTTTCAAGCCGGTAATAGCACCGGGGCATTGACCTTGACCGGTTCAACTGTCACGGTCGGAGCAAACGGCGCCGATCTGTCACTGCAAACCACCACTTCGGGTAATTTGAATCTTGCCCCGACCGGGACGGTAAATTTGAACTCCAATACTGTGTTTGCGGCCAACAAGAACTTAACGTTAGCTTCAGGAACCGGATCAATCACTCAAAATTTTTCTTCCTCGGCCAATAATGCTTCAGCATATTCTTTGAACGCTGCAAATATTTCCGGTGCCGGGACGGTTAATTTAAACGGTTTTTTGTTTACTCCTGCCGGCGCTGCAACTACGGGCAGTAATACCGTTAATGCCATTAACTCAGCGGCACCGGTCACGCCGAATGGCAACACTTTCAATGTTTTAAACGTGGCATCAGGATATAATAACGTCTTGCTTGTAAACGGTACGCCGATTATCAACGGCAGCGGCGTTGTTCAGTCAGCCGGGCTTAGCGGCACTTATTCTAATGCCTTAACTTTTTCTAACGGCTCTAATGCTTTCACCGGCGCAACCGCAGTGCTTGGTACTTCAGTCACTTCGCCGCTTTTCATCGGGACCGGTGCGGTAACCATTGCTTCAGGTACAGGTGACATTACTCTGAATCCTTCTTCTGGAAACGTTACCGGAAACGCCGCTTTGATAATACAGTCCGGAAACACCGGCGCTTTAACTTTGAAATCTTTGAATCAAAGCGCAGGATCGACCAGCTCCGCAGACGTTACTCTGACCTCCGGCAATGCCAGCGGCGCAACTTCCAACTCGGGTAATATTCTCGTGGATTCTGGAACAGCCACTTCTAACCCGGGCGCCGTCAACATTGGTACTGTAAACACAACGGCGTTGACCTTGGGCAATACCAACAGCACCACAAATGTCACTTTGAAAAAGGGTTCGAGCGGCAACATTATTTTTAACGGTTTTAATTGCACCGGCTTTACTAACGGCGGAAAATTAACAACCGATGCCAGCGGCGATGTCATGTGCGGCAACGATATCGGCGGCAGCGCCGGCGGTACGCCTTTTTCCGGACTGACCAATGCTACCGGTACAAACACCATTGATAATACAAACTTTGCCCAGATCTGGGATTGGAGTTCGCTTACAACTCAAACCGGTTTGCAGATTGGCGGAAGCACTGCCGCAACCACAGGAACAAATCTGGCGGTGACCGGCACAACGTACAATCATGCTTCTGCTGGTACCGGGAATTTGATTAATGTTGGTTTCACCGACGCTTCAATCTTAAGCACCGGCACATCGGTCACGAACGGCATTAATGTCGACGCGACTTTAAACGCAACCAGCGGAGCGGGCAGCAGACAGGTTAATGCCGTGAATTTGGCGGCGCCAACTTTGACCGCTTGTTCAGCAGGCTCTTGTCAGTACGCTGGCCTGTCAGTATCAACTCCGGCATCAACTTCAAACATAACTACTTACGGGCTGAATGTTTCCGGTTCAACCGCCGGAGCTGGCACGGAGACCGCGCTTAATATCGGCGCGATTACCGGCGGCGCAGGTACTGAAAATGCCATTGCGATCGGTTCCGGCTGGGATTCAATTTTAAGCGTCAATGGAACGCAGATCTTAAACGGTTCCGGCGTGCTACAAAATGCCGGCCTTTCAGGAACTTATTCCAATCCTTTGACTTTTTCAAACGCCTCAAATTCAATAACCGCAGGAACGTTAACGGCCACCGGCGGCACGATTAACGGTACGACAATCGGCGTGAGTACTCCGGCTGCGGGAAATTTTAGCAGCATCGGCGCTACCACCACCGGTACGGGTGCATTTACTACGCTTAACGCTAGCAGCTCCGTAACATCGCCAAGTTATACTGGCACGGCCGCTGTCAGTTTGTCTTCGGGCGGCGCCAATACAGTAAGTGTTGATACGGGCGGAGCTTCGTCAATCACAATTGGCGGTACTAATGCAACTAGCCTGGTTTTCGGCGCTGCTGCCAATCCAACTTATTCATTTGGTGGCACCGGCACATTTTCAACATCCAGCGGTACCAACAATTTAAATGGCAACGTCAGCTTGGCGGCAAACAAAAATCTGACCCTGCCTTCGGGTACTGGCCAGATCAGTCAAACTTACAGCAATTCCGCAGCCAGCAGTGGCCTCTCCCAATCTGCGACAAATTCAAATGCCGGCGGTTCTGCGGTCGCGCTCAATGCCTATGACCTGACGCTAGTCGGCACTGCAACTTCCGGCGGCATCAACACCAATTCTGCACTTAAATTTGAAAATCCTTCAGCCGCCGCAAATAATGTTTTTTACGGTTTGAATTTTGCCGGAACCGGCTACACTGATGTTCTCCGGGTCAACGGTACTCAGATTATTAACGGTAGCGGACAGTTGAATACAGCTCAATTGACCGGCACGCTCTTTACCGTTGCCGGTTCTTCTGGGTCAGCCGCAGTCTCTCAAGGTAATACTGTGACTTTGGTCCAAGGTTCAAACATTACTACTACCGGCGCGGCCGGTCCGCAAGTTACAATTGCGGTCGTAAATAATCCAACATTTTCGGGACTTGTTACTGGCCAGGCCGGCCTGACCGCAAGCGGTGGGGCAGTACAGCTCAACGTCTCATCTAACAACAACACTTCAATTAACACCGGTTCTTCAACCGGAACAGTATCAATCGGTAACAGCGGTTCTGGAGCGGTCTCTA